>Ga0182745_1000879_pt1 | contig 30686 bp, 23 predicted proteins | sample eDN3rd30CKraftBY_FD_128523 | JGI IMG/M metagenome (GOLD analysis project Ga0182745, IMG submission 128523) | Enriched backyard soil microbial communities from Emeryville, California, USA - eDNA 3rd pass 30_C Kraft BY (version 2) (version 2) | ecosystem: Environmental > Terrestrial > Soil >... | reverse complement strand
GAAACTGAAGCTGGGCCCCGTGGTCGTTATCGGTGGTCCACATTGACCGAACCAAGGCGATGTCATCCATGCAGTCGCCGACATTCGACCACCAGTCGCTCACCTCGACTCCACACTGGGCTCGCTTGCGAAATCCATTCTGGAGGGGATAGATCTTGGGCATCACGCCGTGCTGGCCGGCGACGAACTCGCGCACGTTCTTCTTGGTATAGGGGGAGTCGAGCACCGTCCGCAGCGGGGTCTCGGCGATGGTTTTGCCCGCGTACTTGCTGAGCGCCGGCTTGGGGTCGAACCCCTCCACATGGCTGACACCACCGACCATGAACAGCCAGATGACGTTCTTCGCCTTGGGGGCGAAGTGGGGTAGACCGGTCGGAGGGGCCCAGGCCTCAGGCTTGAGATTCTCCGCCTCGGCCCGTGCAATCCCATCACGATTCAGCATGGCGCCAAGAACCAACCCGGTGAATCCGAACCCGACATCGGAGAGGAACGTGCGTCGGGGGATCCGCGTGTGGGTTAAGTGGCCTGGATGGAAGGTCTTGCCCATCAGTCAGGTTCCATCAAGTGGGTGGGAAAGAGACATCGCAATCCTACCTCACTTTCGCTCCAATGGGCAACCCAGGCCGTGGGGTCGAGAAAAATAGAATATACATTCATGATGATAATAGTGGAATTTGAATCGGTTTGCGGTCGTTGCCTGATCGGTCAGTTTTGCATCGCGTTTTGGATGTGACGGATTCACTCTATTCGTCTGTCAATTAAACACGCGGCATCGAACCTGCAAGAGAGGTGGAAATGAACTGGCTTCCACGACCGTTGATTTCGTGATCGATGAGGGACCGATGTTTTTCTTCTACTTCAATAAACTGGGCTGGGCAGGATCAATTTTGATTTCCATTATTGCGACTTTGTTGATTTTTCTGTTGGTGCATACGCTGGCGATATTAAGATTGTGGGGTCTAATGCATGGTAATTTTTGAACGATGTAAAAATTTGATATTTTGTAAAAAGTGCCTTTTTGGAACTGGTCGGTTTTTGGCCACCAAATCAAAATTGATTCACTCGCTGGCGCTTCGGGCTTGTAGGGGAAGAGCCCCCGCCTTTACAAGCCCGAAGCGCGAGCGAGTGAATCTCTTATTTTCTTCACCAGCCCGAAGCGCGAGCGAGTGAATCAATTTAATTCATCTTGTTCATGGTGACTTGTATGTGTGTTCTGAATTCAAGCTGGCTTTTCCGCCTCCTCGGCGAGATAGCGTTCAAGGGGAGGCCGCTTGAGATGAAAACCTACCACGTCCTGATAGGCAAGGGCCACGGAAAGCAACGTCGTTTCGTCGTAGAGCCGGCCGGTGAAGGTGAGCGATCCGGGAAGGTCGCGGCCGTCCTTGGTCTCGAAGCCGTTGGGGAGCACGACGCAAGGGTGACCGGTCAGGTTGGTGATCTCGAGGTCTTCGGTCGAGCTCACGTAGAGGTCGACTGTGTCCATGAGCTTCGCCATGGATCGCATCAGAAGCGTGCGCACCCGCGCGGCCCGTAGATACTCGACCGCTGGGGTGAACTGGCCTTGCAGGAAGGCATTCGGCCAGGTGTTCAGCCCCTCGGTCACGTGGTCGCGAGTGAGCTCGTCGAACGCCGAGGCCGCCTCGGTCCGGAGCATCAGGGTTATCGCGGAGGTGGGATAGTCGCTGGGCAGGACGATCGGCACCAGGGCCGCTCCTAGCTCTCTTAGCACTCTCAGCTCTTCGCGTTCGGTCAGAGGGATCTCCGGGTTTTCCAGATAGCCGATGCGCATGCCTCGGATCGACTTGCGTGGAGGCCAGGTAAATGGGTGATCAACCGCCGATGGGTCGAGTCCATCGAAGCCGTGAATGGCGTCGAGCACGAGCGCGCAGTCCTGAACCGAACGCGCGATTGGGCCAAGCTTGTCCATTGACCACGAGAGGCTCATGCAGCCGTGCCGGCTGACCCGTCCGTAGGTGGGCCGGAGCCCCGACGTGCCGCAGGCCCGGCTTGGCGAGACGATACTGCCGAGCGTTTCGCTGCCGATCGCGAATCCGACCAGCCCCGCCGCGACGGCCGAGGCCGAGCCGGCCGACGAACCGCTCGAGCCTAGCCGGGGATCCCACGGGGTTCGCGTCATTCCCCCAAACCAGCGGTCTCCCTGCGCCAGAGCTCCCAAGGTGAGCTTGGCCACGAGCACGGCCCCAGCTTCTTCGAGGTGGCGGGCGACGGTTGCTTTCTCATTGATGACTCGATCCTTGAACTGAGGCGCTCCCCACGTGGTGGGATAGCCGGGATAGGCGATCAGGTCCTTGGCTCCCCAGGGGATTCCATGGAGTGGACCTCGATAGCGACCCGCGCTTAGCTCGTTGTCAGCGCGTCTGGCTTGTTTCAGAGCGGTTTCTTCCGTCAGGTTGACCACGCACTTCAAGAGCGGGTCGAACCGCTGGAGTCGGTCAAGATAGAGACGCGTTAACTCCATCGAGCTGACTTGCCTCGCCCGGACCAGGGCCGAGAGCTCGGTGACCGGCAGGAAGGCTAACTCCGCGTCCGACTCGGGCCGTTTGGGGGCGTTCGACTCGATCGGGCTCGCCTGATTGCGCGTGACGTTCAGGCTCGGTGGGAGAGCGGGGGCCGGGTTGAAGGCCAGGGCGGGGGGGACGTCATAGCCCAGTTCTACCCGCCTGAGGGCTCGGAACGACTTCAGGCTGCGCTGAAGCGAACGAGCGGTGGCTTCACGCTCGGCGTCCGTCAGGTCCAGCCCGGCGACCCACTCGGCTTGTTTCACCATCTCGACGGAGACCTCGCTCGCGCCTGCCTGCTCGGCCTGAACCGCCAGTGCCCGCCGAAAGGTGGCGGTTCCCACTCCGAGCGTGGTCAGGATCTTCAAGGCCGAGCGTCGCGTGGGACCCGTTCCGGCCACGGCCGCCGTCGCTTGCACCGGCGAAAGCTCGGCGCCCGCCTCGCTCGTCCGAGTCTCCTCACCAGGTTCCACGGTGTCCGTTGGTCGAGGATTCATCGTTATGCGTGGTCCTTCTGAATCACCAGGACCCAGTCATCCTGGCTCGGTGCGTTGTAGCGGCTGGGGGCGTCGGCCCGGGCTGGGGTTCGTTTGCCGGTTCGGGGATCGAACCAGAATGCCTTGACCGGCTCGGCCGTGGCGGTGGTCCTTGGTTTCAAGGAGAGCGTGCCACCGACCGGTAGGTAAAAGAGGGCGAGGTCGCCCGCCTCGGTGGCGACGGAGCTAATGAACCGGCCTGGGTCGGAGGTGCCCGGCTGAGCGGCCAGCAAGTCCTCGGCGGGCCGAAGGTCGGTCCATGGCAGTGAGGTGAAGAGGTCGATGACATGCTTCATCTGCTGGCTTCCGGGGAGCTTCATGGCTTCGGACCAAACCCGAGCCACGCCGGTCCCGGCATGCGCCAAGGGCTCCTTACCGGGTTCGGTTTGCCAGCTCCAGATTCCCTGGGCACCGTAGGTCACGCCGGCTGGCGGTGCGCAGAGCAGGCTCCAGTAGACGGCTCTCCGGATGTTGTAGGCAGAGTGCGGCTTGCGCGACTGGTACGCCTTGTGATCCTCATAGGGAGGCTCGAGGTTGAGGACAGGGCGTCTTGGAGCCTTGCGCCAGTTCGCGTGCGCGGGGCCCGAGTGAATCCATTGAAGGGTTGGAGCGTGATCTCCATGGCCGCTCTGATAGCCGAGGAAATCGAGCCAGGTTTCCTCGCGCCAAGATTCCCAGGGCCAGTTCATGCCGGTGGGATGCGTGGTGACCGGAGCGTGTGGCTCTTGACCGAACACCGTCCGGCCAATCCGCTTCCAGCGCTCCGTTCGCTCCCTTTCCTTGTACGGATGATCCCCCGCCAGGATCCAGGCGACATGGTGCGCCCCATACCGAGCGACCTGATAGCGGATCAACCAGGTTGCGTCCTCCTCGCTCAAGGTATTGCCGAGATCCTTCGCCTGGTTGGCCCAGAGCAAGACGGGGGCGGCCACGAGTCCTTGTGCGTTGATCGCGTTGAACCGGGCATCAAGGCGCTGAAAGTATCTCGGATTGATCTGAACCGTGCCGTCCTCCTTCGACTTGACAAGCGCGGTCTGGCCTTCGGCGTCGGTGGGGGCGGTCCGCCAGGGGGCGATCGCGTTGAACTGGATCACGGTGAAATGCTTGGCCGCCCGATCCTTGAGATAAAGGTCCCAGTCCGACTCCTGACTCAGCAAGGGACCGTTCCAGGCGGTATCTCCCAGCCAGAAGAACGGGGTACCGTCCGCATGCTCCAGGTGCGTTCGCCCCGCGACAACGCGGAGAGGTCCGTGTGCGCCGAGCTCATTCGTTGGCTTCGCTTCCGAGCACTCGAACGAACCGGACTGGCCGTCGAGACCAGGCAGCGCTGGCTTCGACCGAGTCCGGTAACGCCAGGTCCCCTGTTGGTCTGGCATGAACCGGACGAGCCAGGTGCTCCCACCGTTCCAGAACCCCTCGACCTCGCGTCGAGCTCCGTTTGGACCAGTTAACTCAACCACCACCTCGGTTCGAGCGGGTGGAGTTCTCTCTCCTTGCACCTGGAGGGCGGCTTCCCACCTCCCCCACAAGGGGACCGCGGGCGCGTCGGCTCGGGCGGACACCACCCCCGTGAGACAGCTCAAGATGATCAACCCATGACGTAAGCTCGGTCGAGAGTGAAGCAAGGTGAGGTCTCCAGTGGGTTCGATCTCGGATTCAAGGAGCACTCGTCCGCTCGGGATGCAGTAACGTTAATAAATAAATAAAGGCCGTATCAAGCTTTGGCGTAATGAGATGTCACTTTACGGAATGCGTCGCCGAGGCTCGAAACGTAGGCTTCGCTCATCCCTTCGTGAATGGTGACGCGCACGCCGAGTTTCAGGATCGACTCCGCTTCGGGACAGGAGACTTTCGAGTAGTCCATCGTGGTCAGGCCCATCTCCTTGGCGGGCCAGCGGCCGGCGAAGAAGCCATGGTTCTGGAAGACCGGGTTGGCGTAGAGGGGGACGGGGATATATCCAGCGGATGCGGGGACCCCTTCGGCCGCCAGCGTCTTGACGAATTCAGCTCGGTCGCACTTCAAGGTCTCGGGGCGGATCCGGAGCATTAGGAACCAGTAGGAGCAACGATCGTCTGGGTGAACCTGGTGCGCCTCGATTCCGGGAAGACCGGCCAGAACCTTGTTGAGCTGGTTGCCCAGGCGGGCCCGTTTTTCGGCGATCCCTTCCAGGCGGGTGAGCTGGGCCGTCGCGAAACCGGCCTGGGGCTCGCTCATGCGGTAGTTGGTCGCGAAGACCTCGAACAATCCTCCTCGTCCGACCCTGTCGATTCCCTTGTCACCGAACTTCTGGAGCAGCGGTCCAAAGCGCGGATCGCTCGAGGCGACCACGCCCCCTTCGCCACTGGTCACATGCTTGGCCGCTTGGAGCGAGAAGCATCCTATGTGCCCGATCGTGCCGACCGGCTTGCCTCGATAGGTGGCCCCCCAGGCCTGGGCGCAGTCTTCGATGAGGACGAGCTTGTGGCGGTCCGCGAGCTCTTTAAGCGCGGTCATGTCGCAGGGGTTCCCGGCGAGATGGACCGCGATGATCGCCTTGGTTTTCGGCGTGATCTTACGTGCCACGTCTTCAGGATCGAGGTTGTACGTGTTGCGGCCCAGGTCGGCGAAGACGGGAACCGCCTGCTGGTAGAGCACGCCGACGACTGAGCCGATATCCGAGATGGGCGTCGTGATCACCTCGTCTCCCGGCCCGACTCCCGACGCCGAGACCGCCGTGTGAATCGCGCCCGTTCCCGAGGAACAGGTCATGATATGCTTGAGGGGATAGGTCTTGCGAAACTCCTCGATCAAGGCGGTCGTCTGGGGCCCTTTCCAGTAGAACATGTTCGACTGGTCGATCAACGCGTTCATCCGCTTCCGTTCCGGCTCTCCCCAACGGGCCAGGGCGGGAACACCCGACTTGACGGTCTTGGCCCCACCGTGCAGAGCGAGCTTGGCCGGTTCTTCCGCCCCACCCTGGTCCAGGGGGAGCGCGGCGGCTCCAAGCACGGTCGAGGTCGTGGCGAGGAAGGATCGTCGCGTGAACGGATTTTTGGGTGTCATGGCGAGGCCGTCCTCTCCCTTGGATGAGTTGCTTGTGTATCGATGGATGTCGGCCGCTCCGTTCGTGCCGACAGCAGGCGCTGGGCGTTTTGCTCCAGAATGGCCAGTCGGGTGGGAGCGTCGAGATCCGACTCTTGAATCTTCAGCAAGGCCGATTCCATGTAGAGGCTTGGGGCGTACGAGCCGAACAGAATTCGTTCTCGAGAGACGAGCGAGATCAGGCTTGATAGGCCCCCCGCCCCTTCGCGCATGGAGAGATCGACCGAGACCTCCCCAGCCTGAACCACTTTCTGAAGCGTGGGGCCGTTGAGCAAGCTCAATGAGTTGAGCAGGAGGAGCCGGAGCCCTTTGATTCGGGAGACCAAGGAGGCCAGCGGTTTGGCATTGACGGGGGGGACGCGGAGCCTGGGCAGCATCATCCGCTCATCTTCCATCATCAGGCAGAGTCCGACCACCAGGTTGCGCTGGGCCGCCAGATCCAGAAGCTCGACCAGGCCGGGGTGTTCGAGGGTGTACCCGTGATAGTTCGGATAGAGCCGGATCCCCGGCATCCGATGATCCTCCACGCAGCGCCTCAAGTCTTCCTTCCAGTCGGGCTGGGCCGGATTGACCGAGCCGAATGGGACCAGGCGGATCGTGCGCTCGGCCTGGCATTCGCGCGCGAGCCGGGCGTTGACCGAGCCCAGGTCGCGATGGAGCAGGGCGTCGAATGCCCCGGCCCACGCCTCCACGACCCCTTGCTGCCTCAGGGCCTGGGTAAGTCGAGTTGGGTCGTCGAGGGGAAACCGCCGAGTTGGCCAGCGCCCGAGGTTAATGTTGGCGTCAATGATCCGAGGGGTCACACCTTCACCCCTTTTGCTTGAAGGATCGGTCGGAGCATGCGTTTGAGGTTCTCAGCCAGAATCAGGCGTTTGGCCGGGTCGGGCAGGTTGGCGCCTCGTACCTTGGCGAGTTGCGAGGCGAAGCTGCGCCCCGCCGCGTCGCTCCCGTACAGAACGCGCTCCGCGCCGAGCTCGCGCACGGCCATTTCGGTGATGCCGGCCACGGGGTCGCCCCCCGCCAGGTCGACGGCGATGTTGGGCCGAGACCTGACCGCGCGAATCCCTTGCTCCCAGTCTCCCCCGGTATGGCCGCAGATCAACTGTGCGGAGGGATGCCGGCCCGCCAGCTCGGCCAGCTCCATGGGCGTGGACTCGCCAGGCAGGTTCCCGGTGGTCTTGATCCAGGTGTGCTGGAAGATGACCGCCTTGAGCTCTGTTGCGCGATCCACGATCGGGTCGAGCTCGGGATTGTTGGCCTTATGGGCCACCCAGAGCTTGACCCCCACCATGGGGCCGTCTCGAACACAGCGATCGAGCTCCGCCAGGCTTTCCTTGACGTGCTTGGGGTTGAGATAGACGAACCCGAAGGCACGATCCGGCCAACGCTTCAGGGCCCGGAGCACCTCGTCGTTCTGCTTGCGGAATTCCGCGGGGCTTGGGTCATAAGACCAGGTCATGCCCATGTAAACGCAGAGCCGGTTGATCCCCAGTCGGTCGGCATACTTGACGAGCTCACCGAGCCGGGCCTCGGGCGTGTCGCCAGGCACGCCCGAAAGGTGACAGTGCAAATCCCAGATTTCCACAACCATTCCTCAACGGAGTTGGATCGGGAACGCCAGGAATGCTCCCGTGTCCCAGGCCCCCTTCAAGGTCTCTTATTGGAGCCTGCTCCTCGCTCGAAATCAATCGGAACGCTCCGAGTTCCTCAAATCCGGATCGGAATCGACACCACACCGTCGAATTGGTACGAAAAATAAATTATGTTAATACTGAAGTGTTCAAAGATATATTTATGTGTGCAGGTTGATTCGGAGGCCGACACGAAGGATGTGGTGCGTGGAAGGGGAGGAAGAGGATGGGTGGAGATTGATCAGTGGATGAGTCGAGGGATAAAGAAGACGCTGGCGGCGGCCAGGCAGCCGGAGGTGAGCACAAACGCGGATAAGGTGAGGGGGTGGTAAGCGACTTCACGTCGACCTTCGAGCACGGCGGGCCGCAGAACGAGGCCGAGCACGACACCCCCGACCAGGCCTCCGAAGTGGGCCAGGTTATCGATATTGGGGTTAAGTAACCCGAGGACGATCTGAAACGCCGCCCAGAGGCCGATGACCACGCCGATACGACGGTCGCGCAAATGGAGCTTGTTTTGATGTCGCCAGAACAGGGCGATCAGCGCGCCGGCGAGGCCGAAGATGGCGCCCGATGCTCCAACCGAAAGGCGGCTCCCCATGAGGCTGAAGATCGAGCCGAAGAGGCCGGCCCCCACATAGAGGAATAAGTACTGCGGGCGACCGAACCCATGTTCGCAGGCCATCCCGAGCACGAACAGGATGACCATGTTGCTCATGAGATGCTCAAAGTTGCCGTGCATGAAGGTCGCCGAGACCAGGCGCCAGATTTCGCCCTGGTGGATAAGGTCGGGGTCGAGGGCCCCCATCGCCGAAATCCGCTTCGCGTCCTCGAGTCCATTGCCCGCAACCTGGCAGACGAAGACGGCGATGCAGGCCAGGATGAGGCCGAGGCTGAACAGGGGAAACGCGGACATGCCCGCCTCGAAGTCAACCTCGCCATGGAGCATGGCGTCGTCGATCGTGGGGATGTCGTCGTCTTCGAACCCGGGGGGCGGAGCGAAGACGTCGGGGGGGCGGGCGAATGGGTCGTCGCCTCCCCCCTCGGCCTGGTATGGATTGGGGCTGGGGCCAGGGAGCCAACTCATCGGCGTTCACCCGTGTCGAGTAGGATTCCCAGGGCCACCGCGATGCGCCGATCGATCTCGTGAGCCCGGTCGGCGGTCAAGTCCAGCACGTAACGGTCGAACAGCGTGAACTTGCGGTTAAACTCGCCGATGACCGTGTCGGTATTGGGGCGGAGGAAGATGTAGTTCGTTCTGAGGAATCCGAACAAGGGGCCAAGCAGGCGTCTCAGCAGCGAGAGAATCAAGGAATCTTCTCGGGCCACCAGAAGGGGGGTACCATCGGTGGAGAAGGCATCCCAACGTTTGCGAATGAGGTTGTAGAGGTAGTTCTTCTGGAACTTGCCGAGTGGCCCTTCCACGGGGTCGAGCACCGAGTAGGTTGCCCTGATGAAACTGACCTTTTGGTCTTGCAGCACCTCGAGCAGCAGGTCGGTCTTGGTGTCATCCGTGTAGATGAAAATATGACGCTTCGGCATCAGATAGATCACGACGGTCAAGATCGCCGCGATACTCAAGGGAAAGCCGAGCAGAATTCCGAGCACGCCGAGCCAGTCGAGGTCGGGATGATTGCCGAATTGGGCGGCGGGCAGAACGGACAGTGTGAAGCAGATCCCCCCCACCACGATCCCCGCGAACACGGCCAGCAACCCCTTCAGCAGGTGGGCGGGCCGTTCGACGAAGAGGATGGGGGTCTGATCCTCATCCATGATGTAGTATTTTTCCGAGATGGAGATGCGCTTCTGATTGACCAGGAAGCGATCTCGATCGAATGGTCCGCTGCCGTACCCTTCAGGTGAGTTCCAGGCTTCGTCGAGGCTGGTCATCGGCACGAGGATGACCGACCCACAGTCCTGGCACTTCACCTTTCTGCCCGCGAAATCATCTTTTAGGTGGTATTCGCGGCGGCATACATTGCAGGTGGCAACGACCGGCATGTGAAAATCTCAATCTAACTGATGAGTCAGGTGGCTATGCGAGGAGACCAGCGTCGGTCTCTCCATCCTCGGAGCGGCCGAATTACTTTACCAGACGTCATTGCAAACGATCAAGCAATCCGTTAGTTGTTTAAGTTCAACGTGCCCGTTGCCGTTCGTTCGCCATTTCTCCGCTCAGACCGTGGTTTGGGTCTGTGTCGATCCGCCAAACTCGTCCTCTGGGCCATCTCAACGACTCGATAACGATGGGGAGCATGAGCGCACCTGGAAAGTCACGCAGCCTTCCCGTCGCGGGGACCCGCAAGGTCCTGATTGAAGTCGGTACGCGCTTGATGCTCGCCAAGGGTTACAACCATTGTGGCCTTGAGGAGGTGCTCAAGGAAGCGAAGGTCCACAAGGGATCGTTTTACCACTTTTTCAAGAATAAGGAAGACTTTGGTCTTCAAGTGATTGACGACTACGCCAGCGAGCGACTTGGCGCCTTGGATCGGGAGTTGGCGGATATGTCGCGCCGGCCGCTGGAGAGACTCCGCCGTTACTTTGAGCTCGCGGTGGAGCGGCAGCGCTCGCTCGAGTTTCGGCGGGGCTGCTTGTTTGGGAACCTGGGCCAGGAGATGGCGGGCCAGAGCGAGGTGTTTCGGAGCCGGCTCGAGGAAATCCTCAGTCTCTATCGATTGAAAATTGCCGGCTGTTTTCGCGAGGCCCAGGCGGTGGGCGAACTCTGGAGCGAGTACCAGGTCGATCGGCTTGCCGGTTTTTGCTTGAATAGCTGGGAAGGCGCGATTCTCAGGATGAAGGTGGCCAAGAGCGCCGAGCCGCTCGAAGAATTCCTGTTCGTGATGTTCGAGGGGGTGCTCGGGCCCAACCCAGCCTAATTCAGCTCAAAGCGGTACTCGGGCCTGAATGGTGATGAAATTCAACTTGGCTCGCCACCCCACGTGACGAGCCAGTGTTCAAGGAACTCAGGGGTGTCGCGTTTGCTGATCCATGAGGGTTGTGCTCAGCACGTCGCTGTCGATCGGCTCGCGTGACGCGACGAAGACCGCTCGGTTGGGTCCCTCACCGTACAGTTCGGGCCTGGTCCAGTCGAGTGGGAACTCCTCGTGGTTGGGCTGGGTGGTGGGGACGTAAACATAAGGGAAGAGGCTCGCGAGCTTCTCGAAAAGCCAACGACGCGTTGGGCGGCACCCCTGTCCGGAGAACGCCTGGGTCGGGTCTCGGCGGCTTTCGGCAATCTGCTTGATCTCGGCGGCATCGCCAAATGAGACGGCCGTCTCCAATAACAGCATCCCCGAGCATTTCTCGGCCAGGAACTCGATGGCGGTCACCGGGTTCGAGAGATGGTAGAGCAGCCCGTAGCAGTAGACAATCTCGAACTGGCGGTTGTCGAGAACTGGGGTTTCCATGTCGAGACGCCGGATCTCGTGCTCTGGAAAGCGGTCGTGGAGGTGGCGCAGATTCGACTCGCGTGCCTCGGTAATCGTCACCCGGCATTCCCGGTCGAGGAAGTAGCTGGTGTGGTCGCCGATGCCGGCCCCCACCTCAAGCACCGACTTACCCCCAATTGGTAACATGAGACTGGCCAGGTGTTCCAAACGCCTGGCATTGTGCCTGAGATAATTCGGAGAGTGGAAGCAGAGGAGAGATCGGTCAGACCGGCTGATTTCCAGTCCGCCACGGCGAAGCAGCCGCTTCAACAAGGAGTTGGAAGAGTTGGTGGCCATCAGTGTTGAGATCCATGAGAAACGTTAGGAAGGTCTCGTGCGCATCCTGCCCCGAGCAATCGCGGGTGGCATGTCTGATCTGAGGGGAGGGGGGCATTCGACTTATCGAATGAGCTTCTTATTATTCACATGTCACTGACAGCCTGACAAGTTCGATCTAAGTGAAAATTGCGAGACTGAGTGTTTGTTTGCATGATCTTAGGTGGAATGGGTAAAACGGGGTTGTTGTATCGCTGTTGCAGCTTCCTTAAACCATTAAAGTGGGTTATTGAAGTCGACTGGAGATTCTGGGACATCGATTTAAGCTCGGATCACTCCCACCTCTTCCATTTGCTCCCAGGCGGCGGCGAGCGAGCCATCCACGTCGATTCCCCGGCAGCCCGCCTCGATCACGGTGACCTCGAAGCCAAGCCGTCTCGCATCGAGCGCAGTGTAAGCCACGCAGAAGTCGGTCGCCAGACCCACCAGAAACAGCCGAGTTAGGCCCCGTTCTCGCAGATAACCGGCGAGCCCGGTCGGAGTCTGTCGGTCATTTTCAAAGAAGGCCGAGTAAGAATCGAGATCGCGGTGGAATCCCTTGCGAATCACCATCTCGCTCCTGGGAACGTCCAAGGCGGGGTGAAACTCCGCCCCTGGGCTTCCCTGGACGCAGTGGTCAGGCCAGAGGATCTGCGTTCCATAAGGAAGTTCCGTCGTCGACATGACCTTCATGCCGGGATGTGACGATGCGAAAGAAAGATGGTCGTCGCAATGCCAGTCCTGGGTCAAGATCACATGGGCGAACCGTCTGGCCAGCTTGTTGATGACCGGAACCACCTGGTCCCCTTCAGGAACCGCGAGAGCGCCTCCCGGGCAGAAATCGTTTTGGACATCAACGATCAGGAGAACACGATTCTCCGTCGGGGAGGCCGCCCGGATGGTGCGGCCGGCGATCTTCAGGTCGGGTATGGTCGTGTTGGTGGAGATGCGGGACTTCGAAGGGTCCGGAGCCGCTTCCAAAGTTTGATCGGCTGAGAACGACGGGTCTCCCAACCGCTTCTGCGCGTTGGCGAGGGCTTCGATCAGCGCCTTGTACGTTTGGAATCGGTCTTCCGGCCGTTTCGCCATCATCTTCAAGACCAGCTCTTCCACCTCGACCGGGACCGACGTGGGGAGCGCCTCGGGTGCCTCGTGCTCGATCTGCCGGATCAAGGCGATCAACGAGGTCGCGCTGAAGGGAAGGCTACCGGCCAGCATGTGGAACAGACTGGCTCCCAACGCGTAGATATCGGCGCGGTGATCGACATGGCTGGCGTCGAGGAACTGTTCCGGAGGCATGTAGCTCGGAGTCCCGAGCGCGGTCCCGGCCGAGGTATGAACAACCGTGGCGTCGTGATCTTCCAGAACTTTCGCCAGGCCGAGATCGGCCAGCTTCACCTCGCCGCTCGAGCTGAGCAAGATGTTCGCGGGTTTGACATCGCGGTGAATCACGTCGAAGCGGTCGAAGGCCGACCCGAGGGCACGCGCTGTTTCCTCGGCGATCTGAAGGGCTCGGGCAATGGGGAGCGCTTTTCGCTCCTCAATGTGGTCGGCCAGACTCTGGCCGTCCACGTACTCCATGACGATGTAGTGGTAGCCGCTCACCTCGCCGCAGCCGAACACGCGAACGATCCCGGGGTGGTTCAAACGCGCGGCGAGCCTGGCTTCGCGAAAGAACCGCTCGGTTCCCCCCGCGGACTGCACGCGGCTGGGGTGAAGGAACTTGATGGCCACATCCAGCTCGAGGTCGAGATGGAACCCCTTATAAACCGTCCCCATCCCTCCTTCGCCCAACTTGGAGACGACTCGGCAGTTTCCAACAGTCCCTAGACTCAGATAAGGATCGTCCGCCATGGAAAGACACCTGCCTCAAGCGCGGGATCGTGCCTCGGCTCGTTCAGAGAGAGCGAGTGCGAGTGCGAGTGGGGGGAGCCCGATCTTATTGATCGAACGTTCACCACCGTCGAACAGAATCTCGGCCTTTGATTTTAGCCGCTAGGGCCAGGAGAGTGGAAGATCCTTACGCCAACACACATGATAATCTGAGGCGAGCTTGGCCCCAAGCTCGGTTTCGACGTGATCTTGGAGCCATGTAATGAAATTATGATTATTTATGATCTTGTGTGACAGTGAGTGAGTGAAGCCCGGCGCGCAAAAGACGCGTCCCCTCCTTCGCCTCAGTTGCGAAAGAAGGGGGCGACGGCCTGGAGCGTTTTAGGATGAGTGCCGAGAAGGGCGATCGTCGCGCTGAGTGAGGTCGAGTCCGCCGCATGCTCCGTGGAGGTGGCCGTTAATTCCGAAGGAGCATCGAGCCGCCAATCGGCGGACAGCCCCATCGCCGAGGCAAGCGCATTGGTGGTGGCTGGATGCGCGGAGAGGAGTTGGGCCGCGGCCTCGACTTGCGGGCCTCTCCGCGCGGGGCCGCCACGAGCCCGGCACCCAGCCATCGTCGTTTCCGAAGCCGGTCCGGTGTCCTGGGAAAGTTTGGTCGCAACACGGTGCCAGGGGGCTTGCCAGTGGTCGAGGGCCTCGAGCTGAGCGGGGAAGAGTGCGGAGGCCTCCTTCAAAAGGACGGGGAGGGCGGTGTCGGAGAAGGGGCGGAGCATCATCAAGAGTTTGGGGAGCCAGGGCATGAGGAGGCGGTCGGGGAGGCGTTCGAATGCCTTGCTCAAAAGCTCCACGCACAACGTTCCCACCAGGGGGGTAAACACGAGGGCCAGGAGCAGCCCCTCCAGATATTCCGGCAGGACGGGCAAGGTTAGCTCGTTGTCGCTCACCGCGTCGAGTTGTGCGCGCAGACTTGAGATCTCGCGGAGCCGTAGCATGCATTCGGCCGACCAGAGCAAGGCGAGTTTGGGCGGGTCGGTCGTGATGGACGCGGCCTGGCGCAAGGCGATGACCACCTGGCTTCGTTTGCAACCGAGCGAAAGCGCAAGGCTTTCAAGGGTGAACAGAAATTGAAGCATGGCCGCGAGGTCGTTCACATGGACCCCTCGGTCGGCAAAGGCAAAGGGGAGCTGCGTGGCGTAATAAGAGTAGCCCGTCGTGACAAACAGGTTGAGCCAGGGGGGTAAGCCCGCCTCGGTGGTCCGGTAGTAATGAACAAGCCGGATGATGCGGGAGTGGATTTCTCGGGCTTGCCGAGTATCGGGCTCGCGCACCAGGAGGTCCACCGCGCGTTCGCCCAGGTCGGCGGTCACGCGGGGAGCTTTGAGGAACAGAAGGCTATCTTCCGCGGCCTGGATGGCGCCGAGGACACGCGCGTCGGGCCCGAACGCCATCGCTTTCAATCGCCGTTCCAGGACGTGCTCAATCGTGACTCCTTCATATCCAAGCTGGATGAGATGCCCCTGGTGCTTGCCGATCGCGAGGTCCCAACTCTCTTGCTGGGGCACGTGGCCGAGCGTCCTCTGTCCCATGATGGGCCGCACCACCTCGGTTGGAAGCAGGTAGCGAAGCTTCCAGAGCAGGTCGGAGCAGGGGAGGAGTTCGGGCTCTTTTCGATAATCGAGCAAGGCCCGTTGGACCGTGCGTGACTCGAGCGAAATTGGCAGTGCTGCGAGCTGCTCGAGCACCTTCTGGGCCAAGGGGGGGAGAGACGTATAACCCACCCGTCCCACCCGATCTCCCCCCAGGAGAATATCGCAGAGCCGGCTGACATCGCGCTTGCCTGGTACCACTCCCTTGTCGATGCAGGTGATGGCCGCGTCTCGGAAGTCATAAGCGGTCGGATAATTTCGATTGCGTAAGTTCGCCAGCAAGATCGAGGTCTGGTAGATCGCGATGCTATCGGCCGTGCTCACGAGGTAACCGTTCCGCCTGGCCAACTCAACGATCCGAACGCAGCGCTGGAGGAGCTCCTCCTCGTCCGACTCGGGGGGAAGAGGTGATACCCGAAGGTATTCAATCAGCGATTGCTCAAGCGTTGTGGATTGTTCCCGCTCAACTGTCTGGATATTACTGCCGTTGCTGTTCCGCCTTGGCTTTGGACCAGCCGGTTTCTCCTTGCTGGTCGAGTCCTCTCGTCTTTTTCCGGCGAGGGTATAAGCTCGGAGCCCCTGTCGGGCCAGGCCTTTCTTCCAGCGGTTTTCGGCCAGGGTGAGCGATCCTCGAGGGTGGCCGAACTGGTGGCAGATGGCGCTGTAGCTGCTGGGGATGAGCCCGTGGTGCCAGGTGGTTGAGGTAGGGGGCGGGATCTCCCAGAGCAGGTCATTACCGAGCCCGAACTCCGGAACGTCACTGGCGGCGTGGGCCGCGCCGCAAATGTAGATAGCCTCGTTGGGGTCGATGGCCCAGGTACGGAGATGTTTCTTGATACGGGTCCACATGTGACGTTCACGGAGGGCATCCGACTCACGCGTTCGCGTGGAGGTGCCGAGGCGGCGGAACAGGCTGCCGATCAGGAACATGACCTGGCGGTACGTCCCGTAGTCCTTGTCGATGACCGCCTCTTCGACGTACTGGTCCCACCACTCGCTGAAATGCTGGACCCGGGCGTTCTTGAGCAGGAGGTCGAGGAAGCGGTCCAAGGTGGGGACAAGCGCGCCGACCTCGACCCCCACCGCCGAGCCGTGCATGGCGGCTTCGTCATCGTCGGGGTCGGGATCGTCGGGGGTGGCGTTCTCCACCGCCGACTCCTCGCGCGGCATCCACTGGAAGACCAGGTCGGCGGAACGATCGACGAAGACCAGCTCTGTTTCGGGATGAGCCCTGGCGTACGCGATGGCCTGGAACTCGGCTGAGAACTCGGTCAGTGGGCAGACCAGGTTCAAGGGGGACCAGGCAGAGGGAAATGCCTCGGCCTGAGGCGCGAACGCCTGGAGGGCCACGGGCAAGGTGCAGTCGTTGAGCCCTTCGAGTGCGGGGAGGAGATCCTCGCAGCACTCCATGTAGATCACGCGAGGCCGCTTGGCCGCGAGTCTCCGGACCATGTGGACCGCGGAGGAAGGGGAGTGGTGGCAAACCGGAACGATCTCGAGCGGCTCGCGAAGGGCTCGATCGACGTCGTTGACCAGCCCTTCAAGGATTTCGACCAGCGGCTGCGCATCGGTGGCGAACGCATGCGCCGCGGCGAGAATCTGGTCTCTGAGCGGACCTTCGGGAACGGCGAGGCTTCCGGTCTGGTCGGTTTCGTCATGAATGGATTTCATGGAAGTCACTTCATTTGTTCGAGGATTTTCTTGCCCGCCGATTCGAACTCACTCCAGTCGACGTTTCCCTTCTTGGCATGCTTTGAGATCGTGGCATGCCAGAACTTGTTAAGAATCGAGACGTCTTCCGGGATTCGTCTTGCCAGGGTGCCGACCATCGAACGCGCGAGGATGGCGGAGTCGACCTCTCCCGCGCCGAAGAACTGGCCGTGGAGCACCGCGTCCTCAAGAACCCCGATCTGCTCGGCCGTGGAGAGTGCGCTCTCGAGCTTCGCATCCTCCGCGGTCGTGGAGGCAGCCACCTCGCGCAGGTCGGCGAAGGTCTGAAGTAAGATGTCCAGCAAGCTGGGAGGGAGCTCAACCTCGAACCGGTTGCGGGCGAGCAATTCACGCGTTCGGAACAGAACGATCTCCTTCTCCGTTTTCTTGTTCGTGACCACGGGAACCTGCACGAAGTTGAATCGGCGTTTCAAGGCGGAAGAGAGCTCGTTTACCCCTCGGTCTCGCGCATTGGCCGTGGCGATGATATTGAAGCCTGGCCTGGCGAAAACCACGTTATCCCCCTTCAACTCGGGGATCGTCGTATATTTTTCTGAAAGGATGGAGATCAACGCATCCTGGACGTCGCTGCTGCACCGAGTCAGTTCTTCGAACCGTCCCATCAACCCCCCTTGCATGGCCGTCATGATGGGCGAGGGGATCAGGCTTTCGCGTGACTGCCCAGCGGCGATCACCATCGCCACATTCCAGGAGTATTTTATGTGATCCTCGGTGGTACCCGCGGTTCCTTGCACGACGTGGGTACTATTTCCGCAGATGGCCGCGGCCAGCAGCTCGGCAAGCCAGCTCTTGCCGGTACCGGGGTCGCCGATGAGCAAGAGCCCTCGGTCGCTGGCCAGGGTCACGATGGCCCGTTCGACCGTGGCCGGATCGCCGAAGAACTTGGGCTTGATCTCCCGTTCGAGGCGGTCTGATGGCGAGGACCCCTGAATGAACAGACGGACCATGCGCGGCGACGTGAGCCAGGATGAGGGGCGAGGGCCGTTATCAATCGAGCGGAGCCACTCCAATTCCTCCGCGTACTTGGCTTCCGCCGGCTCGCGCAGAATCTCGAGCGGTTCCTGGGATCCGTTTTCACTGGGCTGCGGCTTCGATCTCACTTTGGCCATGGATAGGCGCTCCCTTTGGGGTGGGTCTTGCGAGCACGGTCTTCAATCGAGTTGCTTTTTGAGCTCGACGATGAGCTTCTTGATGTTCCCGGTCAGAACGGGCAGGCCGATCGACTTGAGCTGCTTGCGGAACCACTCGTTCACGCTGAAGTAGCCCTTACCACTCACCGAGCCGACCGGGATGAAATGGACGCCCGACTCCTTGACCGCCTTGATCATCTCGAACAGGGGTTTGTCGTTCTGGAACTCGTAGAAGTCGGAGATCCAGACCATGGTGGTGCGCCTGGGGTCGAGAATCAGCGTCCGGGTGTACTCCATGGCGAGCGGACCGTCGTTGCCGCCTCCGAGGTTAGTCCGGATCAACGCCTCGAACGGGTCGGCAACCCAGGGGGTGAGGTCGATCACGTTGGTGTCGAACGCGACCAGTGATACGATCGTCCGGGGCAAACTCGCGAAAATCGAGGCGAGGATCGCGCATTGCACCATGGCATCCACCATCGATCCGGATTGATCGACGACGACAAGGAGATAGTTATTTAGGGACTTTTGCGCAGTGTGATGATAATAAAGCTGGTTAACGTAGAGCCGCTGGTCTTCTGAGTTGAAGTGGTGGAGGTTCTTCCAGACCGTTCGTTTGATGTCGAGGTTGCGGAAGACCCGCTTGGGAGGGACCGAGCGGTCGATTCGACCTGACTTGGTGCTATGAACCTGTTTCTTGAGTACTTCCGCCAGGTCCTCGACATATTTTTTGATCAATCGCCGGGCGTTGGCCAGGGCGGGACCGGTGAGGTTCGACTTGTCTCTAAGAAGTTGCTCGACCAGGGAGAGGGTGGGGCTGAGCTGGGCGGCGAGCCGGTCGTCCTTGAGCACCTCGCGCAGGTCCATGCGCTGAATCAGGTCGCTCTCCATGGCGACCAGCTCTTCGCGGAGCTGCTGGTCGTCGATCTCGGGCGCGTTCCCACTCACGCCTCCCCCGTGTCCTTGCAACTCGACTTGCTCTTGCCCCGAGGGGGGACCGCCTCCCGAACGCAACGAACCGGGCGCGAAACCGAGGAAGTGTTCCAGTGAAGCCACGTCCGCGCACCATTGGTTATAAGCCGCCGCGCTACAGGAAGGCTGCCGGGTATTCGGACCGAACACGTTGAGCAGGAGCTTGGAGTAAGCGAGTGTTCGGTAGGAATCGACCTCGTCATCCGCATCGCTGGCTACCTCGGGCTCGTTGCCTGTTCCCGAAGGGCTCGGCTCCGTTTCCGAGGGCATGCCCTGGGCCGTTGCGTTGGGCATGTGCTGGCGGATCGCCTCGAAGTGGGGCCTGAGCCCGGGATAGCGGTGGAGTAAGACGTCGATACTGGTTGATCGATCGAGGAGCCCTCGAGGGAGGTCGAGCCGTTCGGCCAACTCGACCGTCATCGGTTCGAACGGAGCGACGGATTCATCGAGTCCGGCCGCCGCGCCGAGGAGTCGCCAGTAGAGCATCTGTCGGTGGTTGCGTACTGTCTGGTCATCCACTGGACGGCTCCTTCAAGATTTGTTCCGAAGGAGGCGGCCCGCTCGTTCTTGAAGCACGTCGAGCGGGCGCTCCTTGACTTTCTTTCTGGCCGTTGCGATCCCTTCGCCATTCATGAGGAACCCCTTCTTCGTCCGCGCGCAAAGCGGTTGGATCCGCCAGCCACCTCGATCGAACCGGAGCAGCCCCACCATCTCGGACGCGCCCTCCTCGACGGCTTTGGCGAGGTCGGGCGCGTCCGAAAGCCGCTCGACGGCGAGCGGAAGGTCGGTGCGTTCTGTCAGGTGGACGGGCTCGGCAAGATGGACCGGGTGGCGCAGCAGGGGGGGCGGGGTTGGCAGTGAAGTCAGGCCCTTCGCTGCCGCGAAGGGGTCGGACGCCGGGCCGACCTTGGGGGCGGAGCGGAGGATCAGCGAGCCATCCTCGCGCAGCTCGCCCGCGGAGATAAGCAGGCACTTATGCCCTTCAATCGCACTCAAGATCGGCGCGGCGAAGGGGGTGAAGAGGTCCCAGATCAAGGGACCGCTAATCGCCCCAACCTTGTAACTCTGGAGAGGGATTCTGACATGGCGAGCCGATCCCTCGTCGAAGATTCCATGGAGGATCGCGCAGGCGAAATTCTCGTGACCTTGGAGCTCCAGACCGAGCGGCGTGAAGGTCCCCGCCACTTCCTGGAACCGGGGAATCGCCGGAAGCTCCTGTGTTCGGACCATGGCTCCGGACCACAGGTCCGCCCAGCGAAACGCCGGCCGATCTCTTTGCTTCTTACTCGAGCTTGAGCCCGAGCCTGACATCCCCCTGAGCAGCTCGTTGGAGAAGCCCGTGAGCAAGCTTGCGAGCCCGACGAGGTCTGAGGTGGCTTGCAGCCGTTCGAGGGTGGCCGCGAAGGGAGCGACCGAGGGTTCCTCAAGATGATTCAGGCCCGAGATCGCCAGTTCGGTGAGCCATTGTTGGGTGCTCGCCAAAGTCGTCGCGGAGCTTCCTGGAGGCCGGCTGGACGGAAACTCGTTTTCGTTCTCAACGGAACCAGGCCGGCCCAATACGGTGCGGACCTGGGCGACCAGGGCATCATGGACCGCGCCAAGGAGGGCGACTCGGGCGGACGCGAGCGCGAGGAAAGACCTGGGTAAGAACTCGGCTCGGCCGACAGATTCGACCGCTTCGCGAACCGCCTCGCCAAGCGGGGACCCGGCGAACACCTCGGTCAGGGCGTCCAGGCCTTGCCGGTGATCATCACCCAGCCGGGCAAACCCGTGCATCAGGGCCTGGTCGAAGCGGCCCACCAGCTCAAGCGTCTCGCTCACTCCCGAAGGAAGCGTGGCCAGCCGTTTCATGATGGGAACCAGCCCATCTCCAGGACCAGGCCCGGCTCAACGCTTAGCTCGCAGTATCGCAGATAACTCAGAAACCGGCTGAAGACGATGCCAGGCGACTCCTTGACCTCGTTCCCTCTCAACGCGCGAATCGCGGTCGCAATCGCCTCCACGTCCACCTCCTTACCTTCGAGCCCCAGGTACGAGGCCACGCGATTCGGACCAAATTCGAGAATCGCCGCGGCAATCAGCTCGTGGATGTGCTTGCAAGGAGCGCCTCGCAACCCGCCGCACGGACGGTTGTTATTCGTGCAGCAATAGTAATGTCCCGTTTTCACCTCGAAGAAGGAAACATAGACCCGCGCAAGGTCCGACCCGCTCGAGACGACCCCCTGAATCCGTCCACCGATCAGCTCCACGAAGGGAACGGACTTCACGGTTCGAGAACCGGGAGGGTCTTCGCCGATCACAACACTTGTAAAATGATTCATTTTACGAGTCTCACGAGATGATGACGTATCCATTTTTGTTGCAGGCCTCGTTGATCTGGACTATTGAACAGTGTTCGTGCCGCCTGTTCAACTTATTTGCCGTTTTTCTGGTCGATCGACCGGAATTTTCATTTTCAAAAAGAGGCCGAACGCGCGGCGAGCGCGGTTGGAGGAGAACACGTATTGGGCTGAGCGGGATCCGTCGCTGGGAAAGGTCGCCCGCGGCTTGTCGGCCGGGAGAACTTTTTCTCGAAGTTCACTGTACGGATGTTGACAGAAGGCCGATAAGGAGTTGTAATCCGCGAGCAGATCGTTTCTGTTCGCATGAACAGGTGGGGTTGCTGGTCCGACCTGAGGGCGATTGGACGCGGGAGTGGGTCGGTCGTTCAAGAAGGTTAGGGCGTTCACGGACGGAGTCCACCGGCAATCAACCCACGGATCATTACGTGTGGCGAAAGGGACATGGCGATGCATTCAGAACCTCAGAACGAACACCGATGGCTTGACCGACTCGTTGGCGATTGGACGTTTGAAGGGGAATGTTCGATGGGGCCCGACCAACCCCCTTCGAAAAACTCGGGGGTGGAGACGGTCCGCTCGCTCGGTGGGCTTTGGACCGTGGGGGAAGGGGTGGGAGAGATGCCCGAAGGGGGCGAGGCTCGCTCCATCATGACGCTTGGCTACGACCCCGAAACCAAGAAGTATGTCGGGACCTTCATCGCATCGATGATGACCTATCTCTGGACCTATGAAGGGGCGGTCGACGCGTCGGGCAACCGCCTTGTGCTCGACGCGGAAGGGCCCTCGTTCACCGGGGAAGGCAAGGCGAAGTATCAGGACTGTATCGAGTTCCTCGACGACGACCACCGAACCTTGACTTCGTATTTGCTTGGGCCAGACGGGCAATGGACGAAGTTCATGACGGCTCACTACTATCGAAAGAAGTAAGAGCGTCTCGTTGATCAAGCTGTGATCATGGACGGACCGGCGGAGCCAGCTCGTCCATGATTTGACTGTCATTGAAATTGCATGATAAAAACCATAGATAATGAAATTAATAGATTTAAGAAATTTATGAAATGCCCGGCTCAGGGTCGGGATCGGATGAACGTCTCGATCCCGATCCAGGCCGGCACTGCCTTTGAGGAGGTGAGTTGGAAGGCATGAGATTCGCTGGTCTTTGCTCGGGGTAAGGGAGCGATGAACTTAGCACGGGTGTCGAACGTATCATGTTGAGTGGACGAACCCGCGAGCGAATATCGTTCGTATCGCGTTGGGTCGTTTTGGGGCTTGGCTCCATTGAAGCCCGGGATGCGCGGTGGGCATCGCTGTCAGGCAACCGTGAGGGGTTGGTTTACGGGGAATCGTGATTGTGTTACGAATCGGCCGAGGGGTGAAGCACGGGCTTGAGTCACTCGATTCGTTGTTCATGCCCTCCCTGGATCGATAGAATTGGTGATCTTTAAGAGAAGGATTGCCGAGGTAACCGAATCAAAGGAGCCCGTTGAAGTTTGAAGGGGATTCGTGAGTCGGTCGCCGCTTACCAAGTCAGGGTGGGAAGGGAGGGCCAATGTCCGCGATCACCTCAAAAAATAAGATGGCCACGCCGGTGGCCCTGAATACACGGGCTCGAGCGATTGGGCGCAACCTATTTCGCCAGATCGGCCGAGGCCCTTCGGTTTTCCAGCGGGCGTGGTGGGACGATCGGTTGATGGACCTGACTCTGGGCGACCCGCTCGTCAAGGTCCAGCTCTTTCGATTCATCGATGCCATGCCCGCGCTTCGGACGCCTGAAGCGATCCGACGGCACCTGGTGGAATACCTCGCGGAGGCGAGGGAGCGGGTCCCCTGGTGGCTTCGGTTGGGGGTGGCCCTGTCTCCCGAAGGATCACCGGGAGAGCGGATTTTGGCGGGTGCGTCGCGGTTTGGGGCAACCCACATGGCTCGGCGGTTCATCGCGGGAGCCACGCCCGAGGAGGCGCTTCGGACCGTGTTGGCCCTAAGACGTCAGCGCATCGCATTCACGGCCGACCTGCTCGGCGAGGCGGTGATCAGCGAGAGCGAGGCCGAACGCTATCAGCAGACCTGTCTCGACTTGATTCGTGATCTCTCTAAACGGCTCAACCAGGAGCCCGAGATCCCCTTGATCGATCGGGATCATCGCGGCCCAATCCCGCGCGTGAATCTTTCACTCAAGCTGACGAGCCTCACCTCTCGCTTTGACGCCCTCTACGATGACGCGACCATGAGACGCGTGGGCGAGCGGCTACGACCTATCCTTCGTGCCGCGCGCGAGCACGGATCTTATGTTCATGTCGATATGGAGCAATACGCCCACAAGGACCTGACGCTTGCCATCTTCCGCTCGGTTTTGATGGAGCCCGAGTTCCGCGACTGGCCCAATGTCGGAATCGTGCTTCAAGCGTATTTGACCGACACCGAAGCGGACCTGCAATCACTCCGCGACTGGGCACTCCAGCGCGGAACGCCAATCACCATTCGGCTCGTCAAGGGAGCGTACTGGGATTACGAGGTGATCTGGGCCCGACAGCTCGGATGGCCCATCCCGGTTCATCTCGAGAAGTGGCGAACGGACGCATGTTATGAACGTTGCGCTCGATTTCTCCTCGAGAACCACGAGACCTTGCGCCCCGCTTTCGGGAGCCACAACATTCGCAGTCTCTCGATGGTGATGGCCACGGCGGAGTTACTCGAGGTCCCGGTGGCGTCGTACGAAATTCAGACCTTGCACGGCATGGGGGAATCGATTCAGCAGGCGCTGGTGGCCCAGGGGAAGCGGGTTCGCGTCTATACTCCTTACGGAGCCATGCTCCCCGGCATGGCTTACCTGGTCCGCCGACTTCTGGAGAACACGTCGAACGAGTCGTTTTTGAAGGCGAGCGTCGCCGAGCATGTCGAGGTTGAAGAACTCTTGCGAGATCCCGAGGAGGTGGGGACCATGTGGGGTCGAAACCAGAAGCCCAATCGATCCAATGCCGCGCACCGGGCCGCGTCGGCTCGCCCCCCTTTCCGGAACGAGCCCCTAACCGACTTCACCAGGGATCAGGCACGAAGCGCGATGGAAGCAGCGTTGGGCCGGGTTCAGGCCGACCTTGGCCGGCTCTATCCGCTGAACCTGGGTGGGAGCGAAGTAACGACCGGGAAGGAGTTCACCTCGAACGACCCGAGCGCGAGCTCGACCGTGGTGGCTCGGTTCGTCCGCGCCAGCCCGGAAGACGCGCGGCGAGCGGTCTCGCTGGCCCGCGACCACGCGCCGGATTGGGCCTCGACCGACCCAGGCCTGCGCGCGGAGGTCCTCTTCAAGACGGCCGAAATCATGCGACGTCGCCGGTTCGAGCTCGCCGCTTGGGAAATCCGAGAGTGCGGCAAGCCCTGGCGCGAGGCCGACGCCGACGTGGCTGAAGCGATCGACTTTTGTGAATTCTATGGTCGCGAGATGATCCGCCTCGCCGAAGAAAATCGGCGAGACGTTCCTGGCGAGTCGAACCTCATCGAGCGGATCGCGCGAGGGGTCGCCGTGGTGATCGCTCCCTGGAATTTCCCTTTGGCGATTCCTACCGGGATGACTGTCGCGGCCCTGGTTACTGGTAATAGCGTCATTTTGAAGCCAAGCGAGCGGTCGCCGATGATGGCCCATCTGCTTGGAGAAATGATGCGCGAGGCTGGTTTGCCCGAAGGCGTTTTGAGCATCTTGCCGGGGTTCGGCGACGTGGGCGAAATCCTGGTCAACGATCCGCGCATCGACATGATCGTCTTCACCGGCTCGCGCGACGTGGGGCTGAAGATCAGCCGCCAGGCGGCGGATGTGGTCCCGGGTCAGAATCACGTCAAGCGCGTGATCGCGGAAATGGGAGGGAAGAACGCGATCATCATCGATGACGACGCTGACCTCGATGAAGCGGTGGTGGGTGTCCTGCAAAGCGCCTTTGGGTATTCGGGGCAAAAGTGCTCGGCCTGCTCTCGCCTGATCGTGCTCGACGGCGTCCACGACGCCATGCTCGATCGGCTCGTTGAAGCGGCGCGGGCCTTGCCGATGGGGCCGGCCACCGACCCCGACACGGCGGTTGGCCCGGTGATCGACGATCGGGCACGCGAGCGGATCGAAGCCTATAAAGCGCTGGCGGCCTCGGAGGGGGAGGTCCGCTTGTCGGTGGATCCAGGGGCCTTGAGCGATCAGGGGCATTATGTTGGGCCCTTGATCGTCTCCGATGTTCAGCCCGAGGCGCGGATCGCGCAGGAAGAGGTGTTCGGGCCGGTTCTCGCCGTGCTTCGCGCCGCCGACCTGGACGAGGCCTTGCGGATCGCCAACGGAACGCAGTACGCCCTGACCGGCGGCCTCTACTCGCGGAGCCCCGCGCACATCGCACGCGTCAAGCAGGAGTTCCGGGTCGGCAACCTCTATATCAACCGCCCCATCACCGGAGCCCTCGTCGATCGTCAGCCGTTCGGCGGGTTTCGGCTCTCCGGAATCGGAACCAAGGCGGGTGGGTCTGACTATCTGCTCGAGTTCCTGCTGACGCGGACCGTCACCGAAAACACCATGAGGCGTGGCTTTGCACCCGAGCTCGAAACCCAATCGGCCGCGGTCTAGCCTCGTATGGTCAGGTCAAGCAGGTGTTAAAACAGGACCCCTGAGAGCAAGGCTGAAGCCACCCGGGCAGCTTCTTCTCCAGGAATCGATCGAGGATGCGACGGCCTGGGTTGAGACTGGCGCATCCTCCTTTCGAAGTTTCGAATCGGGACCGATTGGGACTCGACCTGGGAAGTCGACCACGCGGAAGCTCGCTTAGCCTGCCCTGCGTTCCGATCGTCCCGGCGTCGTGGCGAATCGGGCGCGGATGGGGGTTTCGAGCGACTCGTAATCTCGATAACGCATACGCACCCCTTCGTGACGTTGGTTCCCGACAAAGGTGATCTCCGAGTCCCCCGCGAGGCTGGAATCAACCAAGGTCGTCAGTCCATACAAGCGTCCAAACGGCGGAAGGGCTCCACGCTCACAGTTCCCGAAAACCCGTTCCACCTCATCCTCGGTGGCAATTCGAAGGGGCTGCCCGTTCAAGGACTGGGCCAGTCGATCGAGATCGATCATGGACGTGGCCGGTAGAACCGCCAGAACATAAGGTCCCCCCGCGTCGACCAGGACCCCCTTCGCCACGAACCGCCCCGGCACATGGACCGCCTGGGCAAGCTTGGACGCGGAAGAGGCCGGCGGGTGCAGCTTCATCTCGAACCAGACGTGTCGGCTCTCAAGGTAGTCGCGAATAGTCATGGTGCGTTCCTCGCCTGAAGTAGAGACTCCCCCTTAAATATAGAGCATTTTGGCTGAATAGGTAGTTTGGGAGGTTAAGAAATCACAAAATGCTGCATGCATGGAACCGTGTCGAATGAGGATCGAGACATAGGGGGCCATGGCGGGCCTCTTTGGTTTGGTATTGATTGTGGTTCGTGATGGGTTTGGGGATTTCGTCCTGTTCGGGGGGATGAGGCTCTGGACTTAGTCTGGGTGATCGAGGAGTTTTGGAACATGGGGTTGAGTTCCTTGACGCGATCTCCACCCAACGATCGATGGAGGAATTCGGAAGGGAAAGTGGTTTGAGTGATGCGTTGAAACGGTTAAGATAGGAAGTGGGATCGTGGTGTGCTGGGTGATCGCCATGGCGCTTGGTTCGATGGAGACATGGGGCCAGGGGCATGCCGTGGAGGAAAGTCCGGACTCCATAGGGCTCAGTGGTGGGTAACACCCACCGCCCGTTCGCGCGGGTAGGGATAGTGCCACAGAAAACAAACCGCCCTGGCAAGTCTTCGGGCCTGTTAGGGTAAGGGTGAAACGGTGAGGTAAGAGCTCACCAGCAGGGCGGGTGACCGCCTTGGCTCGGTAAACCCCACTGGGAGCAAGACCAAATAAGGGAGCAACGTGGTTCGGGTTCCGCCGCGAGGCGGGCCTGGTCACGGCGGATTGGCCCGATCCGGACGACTTCCGGGTAGGTCGCTTGAGGCGTCAGGCAACTGACGTCCCAGAGAAATGGTCACCAAGGAGGCTTCGGCCACCTCACGGAATCCGGCTTATAGGCTTGCCACGACCCCCCACTTTATAACTTGAATTCGTGCGAATGGTTCCATCACGGGTTGCTTTGAGACGACTGTCTGTTTCGCGGAAGTGATTATCCCTTTTGCCACACGCGAGTAGGAATCACCGTCGGCTTTCCTCGGGGCCTAGCTCTGAGGAAAGATCGAGGTCATGAGTTGATTCCCTTGCCGTGGATGTTCCGAGCTCCACTCCTGGCTTGTCCACTTGCCCCGGAAAGGGCGGCCTGCTATGATGGATGCATTGAATGTCGATCTCGGCGAATCCGAGCTTCGCTTTTCCGAAGGGGGAGAGGAGCAGGAGATGATGGATAGGGAAATCATGTTGACGGGGGCGATCGTGGACTCCTGGGTGGAGCGTCCCGCCGCCAGTTGCGATGGGTCTCGGCTTGTGCTTCAGGTCGCGCCGAAGGGGCGGCCGAAGGAATTGATGATTGTCGAGGCCGAGGCCTCGTTGGTTCCGGATGGGGGTTGGCTCGAGGACCTCGGCGAGAACCTGTGTCATGGAAGCCCCGTGGCCGCGGTGGGTCGGTTGACCACGCGTGGGTTTATCTCCGCTACTCAGCTTCGACTGGCCCGCTGACAACCTTGGTCTGCCACCTCTTGTTCTTGTTTGCCGCGGATTCCGTTTGGAGCCGAGCTGCTCACACCGTTTGGATTCTGCGTTTCGCACCTCATTTGAACTTCCTTGACACCCCGCCCGATTGAACCTCTCCTCAATCGCTTTGGGGCCTTCGCTGCTGCGCTTCGGTTTTGCGCAAGGCGGACGGTTCGAACCCGGAGCGATTTCAGACTGCCCCCTTGACCCCGCGCCTCAATGACTCTACAAAATCTTGTGGTTAGTTGAGGTTAAGTCATAGATTGAGGAAACCAGCCGGCTCAGGCGCCGTTGCAGAGGAGTCGGCGGCCTGTCGCCTCAGGTACTGGGCCCAGAGCTCTGGGTTCCATGGCACGCGAGCCTGTCCTCATCGAGATCCGCCCTCCTCGGGACTCCGATTCCCATGTCACAGTCTTTACGAAGCGCGCGATACTACAATCGCGGGCTCTGGTCGCGCCTTGTCGAGGGTCTTCGTTATGGTGGCGGAGTCGGCCAGTGGGCCTGGCTGATTCACCGCGTCAGCGGGCTCGGCATTTTGCTCTACCTGTTCGCCCACATCGTGGACACGTTCTTCGTGGTGATCAACCCTGCGTGGTATGATCATACGATGAATCTTTACGGTGGCCACGTCTCGGGCAGCTACTTCTGGCCGATTCGCTGGGCGTTTCGGTTGGGCGAACTGGGGCTGATTGCCTGCGTCCTGTTTCACTCGATCAACGGCATTCGCGTGGTTTTGCTCGATCTCTGGCCGAAGGGCGTTCGGTATCAGAAAGGGCTCTTCCAGATTGTCGTGATCGCCTTCTGGGTCATCATGATCCCGGTGGCGATCTGGGTCATCCTCCCCTTGTTCAGCCCACCTCCAGAACATTCCACGCCGGAGCCAGAGCAGGGCACAACCAGTGTCATGGTACGCTGAACGGGTGGCAATCGAAGCCGGTTTGTGCCAGCGCAACAGGGTCGATGACGGAACCAAAAGCGAAGAGTGAAAGGGGCCAAGGTGGCACGTTCGAGTCAGGGGCGGCGCGTGAAGCCGGGCGGCGGTTTCGAGTTGGGCATGTGGTACTTCATGCGAATCTCGGGACTCGTGCTCGTCTTGCTGGCGCTAGGACATCTCTTTGTTGTGCATATTTTGTTCAATGTCGAGGTGATCAATTACGCGTTCGTGGCCGATCGGTGGACGAAGCCGGGCAGCGGTTTCTTCTGGCGGCTCTGGGACCTGACGATGGTGGTCCTGGCGGTCATTCACGGTTTGAACGGGTTGAGGCAGGTGCTGGATGAGTATGTGACGCGGCCGGGTCGAAGACTCGCTCTCCATACGGTAATCTGGACCGCGGCCGTGTTCCTGGTTGGTATTGGCAGCTACGCGATTCTCATGTTTGAAAAAGATCATGAGTATATCAAGCGTCATCCTCGCAAGGACCAAGCTCCGGTGGCGGCCGTGACGGTCGCGCCGGATCGCTGACGTGCCGAGCGGTGCCGGCTCGGTTCCGTTGTGTCGGGTCCACTCCACTCCAGTTGGGTGAGATCGCAGAGTCGAATGAGATCGAAGCGGGGCGGGGATCGATTGTTCACGCGCGAAAACGACCATGAATTATCACAGGTTTGATTGCATTATCGTGGGAGCCGGCGGCGCTGGCATGATGGCGGCACTCGAGGCGAGCAAACGCGCCGGGACCGCCGTGGTGAGCAAGCTCTATCCGACTCGCTCCCACACCGGCGCGGCCCAAGGGGGGATCGCCGCGGCACTGGCCAATCTCGAAAACGACTCGTGGGAAAACCACGCGTACGACACGATCAAAGGAGGAGACTTCCTCGTTGATCAGACGGCCGCGGAAATCCTCTGCCGAGAAGCGGTCGAGTGCATCTACGACCTCGAGCACATGGGGCTTCCGTTCGACCGCACCGCGGACGGCCGGATCTCCCAGCGCCGATTCGGCGGTCACACCAAGCCCAATCCGATTTACGACCCCAATGCCGCCCCTGGAACCGAAGCGGCCAAGCCAAGAGTGCCGGTCATGCGGGCCTGCCACGCCGCGGACCGCACCGGGCACATGATCTTGCAGACCCTCTACCAGCAGTGCATCAAGCAGGGGGTGACCTTCTTCGATGAGTTCCACATGCTGGACCTCATCATGGTGGATGGGGAGTGTCGTGGCCTCGTCGCGATCGAGATCGCCACGGGCGAACTGCACGTCTTTCACGCCAAGAGCGTTCTGCTGGCCACCGGCGGGTTCGGCCGGATGTTCAAGGTCTCGTCGAACGCCTTCGCCCTTACCGGAGACGGCCCCGCGATCGCCTACCGGCACGGACTCCCACTCCAAGACATGGAGTTCTACCAGTTCCATCCCACCGGCATCTATCGGTTAGGGATTCTGTTGAGCGAGGCCTGCCGAGGCGACGGCGGGATCATGTTCAACGACAAGGGGGAACGCTTCATGGAAGTGTACGCCCCCAACCTGAAGGACCTGGCCAGCCGAGACGTTTGCTCGCGATCCATCTATCAGGAAGTGCGAGCGGGGCGCGGGATCGGCGGGAAGGATTTCGTTTATCTCGATATCCGCGCCGAGACGATCAACAAGTACAAGACCAGCCCCACGGGTAAGCCGGTCGATAGCGAGTGGGTGGAAAGCCGCCTTCCCGACATCATCGACTTCGCTCGGACCTACCTGGGGGTCGACCCGATCAAGGAGCCGATGCCCATCCAGCCCACCGCCCACTATGCCATGGGGGGTGTGCCGACCGACGTGCATGGCCGGGTCCTCGGCGACATGGAGGGGACGGTCGTTTCCGGCCTCTTCTCGGCGGGCGAAAGCGCCTGCGTGAGCGTTCACGGTGGCAACCG
>Ga0182745_1000878_pt1 | contig 30698 bp, 22 predicted proteins | sample eDN3rd30CKraftBY_FD_128523 | JGI IMG/M metagenome (GOLD analysis project Ga0182745, IMG submission 128523) | Enriched backyard soil microbial communities from Emeryville, California, USA - eDNA 3rd pass 30_C Kraft BY (version 2) (version 2) | ecosystem: Environmental > Terrestrial > Soil >... | reverse complement strand
GGAACATAATCGTCCACGGCCTGCATCAGCTCGTCGATCTTCGCTTCCCATTCCGCTTCCCCGTTCAACGCCTGCAGCGCGCTTACACGCACAACAGGAATGTCATCGCCAGGGAACTCGTACTTCGACAACAGTTCGCGCACTTCGAGCTCTACCAGCTCGAGCAGCTCTTCGTCGTCCACCATGTCGGTCTTGTTCAGAGCCACAACCACCTTCGGCACACCCACCTGACGGGCGAGCAGAATGTGCTCACGGGTCTGGGGCATCGGGCCGTCGGTTGCCGCCACCACCAGGATCGCGCCATCCATCTGCGCCGCGCCGGTGATCATGTTCTTGATGTAGTCGGCGTGCCCAGGGCAATCCACGTGTGCGTAGTGCCGGTTCGGCGTCTGGTATTCCACGTGCGCAATCGCAATTGTGATACCACGAGCCTTTTCTTCCGGCGCATTGTCAATCGAATCAAAGCTCCGGAACGTGTTCTTCGGATCGTGCTTCGACAGCACCTTCGTGATCGCCGCCGTCAACGTCGTCTTGCCGTGGTCAATGTGACCGATCGTCCCAATATTGACGTGCGGTTTGCTGCGGTCAAATTTCTCTTTTGCCATGGTCCTAATGGTCTCCTTGAGCGATCGTCGCTAACGCGACACGCGCGGCCTAACCAGCGCGATCAACATAGCCTAGTTGGCTACTTTTCCCCGCGCCCTGCTGATGATTTCCTCGGAGACATTCCGAGGCGCTTCTTCGTACTGGCCGAAGTGCATGGTGAAACTACCACGCCCCTGTGTGCGGGAACGCAGATCGGTGGCGTATCCAAACATTTCAGACAAAGGCACCATGGCCTTGATCACGTGGGTGCCACCCAGAATTTCGCTGCCTTCGAGACGGCCGCGGCGAGAAATCAGGTCTCCGTTGACAGGACCCATGTAGTCGTCGGGCACCACAACCTCGACGCGCATCACAGGCTCCAAGAGAACCGGCTTCGCTTTGCCAGCCACTTCTTTGATCGCCATTGAACCAGCGATCTTGAAGGCCATTTCCGAAGAGTCAACGTCGTGATAGCTACCGTCGTACAGCGTAACTTTCAGATCGGACATCGGGAAACCAGCCAGGATGCCGCCTTCAAGCGCTTCCTTCATACCGGCTTCGGTGGGGTTCACGTATTCCTTAGGAATCGAACCGCCGACGATGGCATTCACAAACTCGAAGCCGCTTCCCGCAGGCAACGGCTCCACACGAATCTTTACGTGACCATACTGACCACGACCACCGCTCTGGCGCACGAAGCGGCCTTCGCCGTCGGCATTGTTACGGATGGTTTCGCGGTAGGCGACCTGGGGACGACCGACGTTGGCTTCCACGTTAAATTCACGCTTCAGACGGTCAACGATAATTTCCAGGTGCAACTCACCCATACCAGCGAGAATGGTTTGGCCGGTTTCGGCGTCCGTATTCACGCGGAGAGTAGGATCTTCGTTGGAAAGTTTACCGATCGCAATACCCAGCTTTTCCTGGTCACCCTTGGTCTTGGGCTCAATGGCAAGCTGAATCACTGGCTCTGGGAAGTCGATCGCTTCCAGCAGAATCGGAGATTTTTCCGAGCAGATGGTATCACCAGTGCCGACCAACTTGAGGCCCACACATGCGGCAATGTCACCGGCGAACAACTCTTCAATCTCTTCGCGCTTGTTGGCATGCATCTTCACGATGCGACCGATGCGTTCTTTCTTACCCTTCACCGCGTTGTACACAGATTCACCCGTGCGCACGGTGCCGGAATACACGCGAACGAAGGCCAACTGACCGACGAAGGGATCAGTCATGATCTTGAAGACCAGACCAGAGAACGGCTCGTTATCATCGGACTGACGAACCAGTTCTACTTCCGGGTTATCGACGTCAATACCCTTAATGGCGGGGACATCGATCGGAGAAGGCAAGTAGGCGGCGACGGCGTCAAGCATCGTCTGCACACCCTTGTTCTTAAACGCCGTACCGCAGATCACGGGGAAGATCAGACGTTGGTGGGTTCCCAGACGGATGCCCTTGACAATTTCTTCTTCGCTGAGCTCTTGCCCCTCGAGGAATTTCTCCATCAAGGCATCGTCGGATTCGGAAATCGCCTCGATCATCTTCTCGCGATACTCAGTGGCGCGATCCAACAACTCAGCTGGAATTTCGCCAACTTCGTACGCAGCGCCCAAGGTTTCATCGTTCCAGACCACCGCTTTCATGGTGACCAGATCAATGATGCCCTTGTAGTTATCTTCAGCGCCAATCGGAATCTGAATCGGAACCGGGTTCGCCTTCAGACGATCCACGATGGTGTCGACAGCGCGGTAGAAATCGGCGCCAACACGATCCATCTTATTGATGAAGCAGATCCGGGGAACCTGATACTTATCGGCCTGCCGCCAAACGGTTTCCGACTGAGGCTGCACACCCGCCACTGCGTCGAACACCGCAACAGCGCCATCGAGAACGCGAAGACTACGCTCCACTTCGGCAGTAAAATCAACGTGACCAGGAGTGTCGATAATGTTGATCGTCACATCCTTCCAGGAACAAGTGGTCGCCGCCGAAGTGATTGTGATGCCACGTTCCTGTTCCTGCTCCATCCAGTCCATGATGGCCGTGCCTTCGTGGACTTCGCCGAGCTTGTGCGTACGACCTGTGTAGTACAGAATACGCTCGGTGGTGGTGGTCTTACCGGCATCAATGTGAGCCATGATGCCGATGTTGCGAATTTTCGAGAGTGCTACCTGTCGCGGCATAATCTAGTCGCTACGTCCTCAGAGTGACTACCACCGATAATGCGCGAAGGCTTTGTTAGCTTCGGCCATACGGTGCACGTCGTCTTTCTTCTTCACGGCGCCACCACGCATCGCAGAGGCATCCAATAGCTCACCCGCCAAACGAGCCAACATCGTCTTTTCGCTGCGGCGACGAGCATTGCCAATAATCCAACGAATCGCCAGAGCCGTGCGGCGGTTCTGCGGCACTTCGATCGGAACCTGATAGTTGGCGCCACCAACACGGCGGCTCTTCACTTCCAGCAGCGGACGGCAGTTTTCAACGGCCTTGCGGAAAACCTTCAGGGCTTCTTCGCCGCTCTTCTCTTCCATCACCTGCATCGCGGCGTAGAAGATACGGGATGCCGTATTCTTCTTTCCGTCCCACATCATCGAGTTGATGAACTTCTCGACGAGCGTCGAACTGTACACCGCATCAGGCGTGAGTTCCCGAACTTCTGCTCTTCTTCTGCGTGCCATATAATTCTGTTCCTCCGGCCTTCCGTTTGGTTAGGACTTGGGCCTCTTGGCGCCGTACTTCGAACGGCCCTGCTTACGGTTGGCCACGCCCGCCGTATCGAGAGTGCCGCGGATGATGTGGTAGCGCACGCCGGGAAGATCCTTCACGCGGCCGCCGCGGATCAACACGATCGAGTGCTCCTGCAGGTTGTGCCCAATGCCGGGAATATATGAAGTCACTTCGATGCCGTTCGTCAGGCGAACGCGCGCCACTTTACGAAGGGCCGAGTTCGGCTTCTTCGGCGTCGTGGTGTACACGCGGGTACAAACGCCACGACGTTGCGGACAAGCCTGAAGCGCCGGGCTCTTCGTTTTGATGACGGGCACGCTACGCCCTTTACGTACAAGTTGCTGAAAAGTGGGCACGAATTCTCCTGAAACTCTTGCCGATTGCTTTCACGCACCAGAACGCGCCCTCCGCAGGAAGGCGGCTGTTTCCAGCGAAACCACAATAATTCCCACCGCCGTTTCATACGGTGGATGCGGTTGCGGATGCAGTGAAATCGGATGCCGATGACTGGAGATCGCAGCGTTGCCGCTCTTGATCTCGCCAAGGCCCTTACTTCAAGCACGGGATGATTCCGGGAAGCAGCGGGGCGAGGTTTCCGGCCGGGCCGACTCATTTGTCGGGGGTAGCGCGGATCAAGTCTAGATCGTCAAACCTTCTAATCGTACCGACTGACGAACCCCATGTCAAGCCCACAAGGGATCTTTGGAGGAGATTTTCTACCTCGCAAGAATCAACTGTGGAGTGCCTGCGGGCGCGAAACCTTTGGGGCATTCCGTCGGTCTTCTTTAATAGAATACCCGTTCCGAGCGCATTTTGGGCGCTTCCGGGCAATTTTCCTATTCGATTTATAAATAGTTCCTGATTTGGTTGCCCGCGTCAAGCCACACACGCCGCGCCAAGGCCGCCACATCACGGTGAGCCAGTGACATCTGTATTGGGCCAGATACTTCGCGTGCCCGGTTTAGAGTCGAACTCCAGGGCGCAAAAGAGGTGAGCAGGCAAGCGAACGCCACTAGCCAAATGGGCCCTGGTGGCAAACAAAGAGATGACTGCCAGAGAAACCCGTAGTTCCGCATTACTTTTCAGCGAGTTGGACGTCTTTGCAGTTGTGGCGGTTTCGCCTTGCCTTCGACGCGCCACCGGCCTAACAGAGACAGAGACGCCGAGAGAGCGGAAAGCAGTAAGGAAAATGGATTCCTGATTGCCGTACGCAGGCTGCTGGTATACTGTGAACAGGAAGAAACCGTAGAAGTGGGCTTCGGGCCCACTTTTTTATTGGCGTCTTCGATCGCGGCGGATTAGGAGACCTCCGGCTCCGGATCCGCTGGGCAAGTCACCCCTGGACCCAGGACAGAATAGCGGTGTTCGCTAGCACAAAGCCGGACCGCCTTGGCGGTTGGAGTGGCAACCAGCAAATTTTGAGGATAGTTATGGCGCAAAGTAGCACATTGCGGGACAAAATTGCCGAAGTGACCGAGCGCGTAGCGGCCTCTGAAGGGCTGGAAGTGGTCGAGGTGGAATTGCGTGGCGGAGGGGGCAACCGCCTGCTGCGAATCACGATCGACAAGCCAGAAGGCGTTTCGCTGAATGACTGCGAGAACCTTTCTCGTCAACTCGGCACCATTCTGGACGTGGAAGAGCTCGTTCCGGGTGGACGCTATCAGTTGGAAGTCACTTCGCCCGGGTTGGAACGCAAGCTCTTCCGGCCAAAGGATTTCGAACGATTCGCTGGCCAGCCTGTCAAAATCAGTCTGCAGCAGGCCAGGGACGGACGCAAAACCTTCGAAGGCAGATTGGGCGGCTACGAAGAAGGCGCCGTCATTTTGGAACTGCCGGAAGGCGGCTCTACCACTTTTCACCTCGACGAAATATTGCGGGCGAATCTGAAGTTCGAGTGGCGCTAGCCAAACCCACATCTGCCCCCACCGTGGGCAGGTCAACCAGAAATCTAACTTTCTTTAGAACCACGACGTGGCCGAAACAACGGCACAGCAACGGGATGCTTCGGCGCAGGTTTCCCGCAAATATCGGCAAGCATGACAATTAAGCCCGGGATTGACACCGGGCCAAGAACAAAAAAACGAGGGCTAGAAAAACCGTGAGCAATCTGCTTGGCAACATCGACATCATCAGCAAGGAAAAGGGAATCGACAGCCAGATTATCGTGGAAGCGGTTCGCGACGCGATGCTCGTGGCCGCCCGCAAGCAGTTCAAAACGCAGGAGGATCTGGGCGCGGATTTCGATTCGCGCACCGGTGAGATTCTAATTTTTTCCATCAAGCAGGTGGTGGATCAGGTAACCGACCCGCTCAACCAGGTCAGCCTGCCCAAAGCGCTCACGATTGACCCAACCGCCGAGGTTGGCAAGGAACTTCGTCTCTATAAGCCAACGGAAGGTCTCGGACGCATTGCCGCGCAGACTGCCAAGCAGGTCATCATGCAGAAGATCCGCGAGGCTGAGCGGGACACCGTATTCCGCGACTTCGTGGAACGCGTCGGCGAAATGACGCCAGCCACGGTGAAACGCACCGAGGGTTCTGACATTGTTGTCGACATCGGCAAGACCGAGGCCCGCCTGACGAAACGGGAGCAGAGCCGCCTGGAGAGTTTTTCCGTCGGTGATCGCATCCGCGTCGTCATCAAAGCGGTGGAAAAATCCGGCAAGAACCCCGGGGTCATCGTATCCCGCGCGGATCCGGACTTTGTGGTGCGCTTGTTTGAACAGGAAGTTCCTGAAATTTACGACGGCACGGTCATCGTGAAGGCTTGCGCCCGCGAGGCAGGCGAACGCACCAAGATTGCCGTGTTGAGCCGGGATCGCGATGTGGATAGTGTTGGCGCTTGTGTCGGCATGAAGGGCATGCGCGTACAATCCATCATTCGTGAGCTGCGCGGCGAAAAGATCGACATTATCGAATTCTCGGACGACCCGAAGACCTTCGCCACAAATGCTTTGAGCCCCGCGAAGATCTCCCGAGTGGCCATTGTCAGCAGCGAAACCCGGCATATGGAAGTGATCGTCGACGACACGCAGTTGTCGCTTGCGATTGGCAAGAAGGGACAAAACGTCCGCCTCGCCGCAAAATTGCTCGGTTGGCGCATTGACATCAAGAGTCAGGAAGAAAAACGCCAGGAAGTCGAACTCGAGATGTCGAATCTGGTGGTTCCCGGCGATCCTGTCTCCGTATTACTTACCCACGGCATGCCGGAACCCATCCTGAACATGCTAGTTGAGGGTGGCGTCGGAACGGTGGAACAGTTGGGAGCCATGACTCCGGAAGATTTGGGATTATTGCCCGGTATTGAGCCGGACTTTATTCCTCTGATCCAAACTTCGGTGCTCAGCTACTACGGCCAATACGAAGAAGCAGTTCTGCCTGGTTCTGAATATGCGGAAGAAGACGGGGTTATCGAGGAAGCGGAAGCAACCGAGAGCGCCGAACCCGAAAGCGTACTGGAATCCACCGGGCTTGCGGAAGATTCCGTTCTGGTAGAACAAATCGAAGAAGCGGCCACGAACGAAGGCGAGATTCCGGAAGAACAGACCAATTCCATACCGGATGCACCGGCAGAATTGGAAGAATCGAAAACAAGTTCACCCGACACTGTTTCCTAAAGTGCCGTAATTCCAAAGCACTACCGAAGTTTTTCGGTATTTTTGATACGATACTAGGGTCGGGTATATCGGGTAAAATTCAACGACGAAAGGGGCTCTGGCGACACAGAGTGCTTTGCCGTCGGGGTGGCTAGTGTGGCTGTCCACGCTGTCACCCCGATGTGAACGCTTTAATTATGGCGAAAATCAGGATTAATGAGCTAGCTCGCGAACTGGAAGTAAAACCGGGTGTCATCCTGGAAATGCTTCCGGAAGTGGGAGTCACAGACAAAAAGACGCATTCCAGCACGATCGATGAGGCGCTCGCACTAGAACTGCGAGACCGGGTCGTAGCGAGTGGTGCGCCTCCTGATAGATCGCCGTCTGATACGTCAGAGCCGCCAGACCTAACAACATCCGTGGAGCAGCACCCTCCCGTCGAAGCGTCATCGCAGCCAAAGTCGCACCAGGCTCAAGAAACGGCCCCCGTGAAACAGAAACCCGACGATCCCACAACGCAAGGCGCCGTCACTCCCCATGCGGAGGAGAAAGGTGCATCCGCGCATGCCGCGGAACAGCCCGAAACCCAACAGCCGATGAGCGCACAGCCGGAAGCACGGGTCCCTAGCCCCCAGCCACTGGCTACCGGGAAGAACGATTCCCCCGCGGCGTCACACTCTCCGTCGAGTACTCCTGCATCACGCGCTTCCGCCAACGATCCTGCAACCGCTAGCGAATCCAGTCCATCGAGGGGCTCCTCAATCCAAGTGCCTACACTGCCACCACCGATTTCCGATAGAGCGTCTGCATCCGATAAAGGAAAGAATCGGCCGATTGCGCCACCGCTGCCTCCGCCTTTGCAGCGTAAAGCCGCGCCGATCACGCCGCCTCTGCAAGCAAATGCCGAAGGCGAGGGGGACGCAACGCGCCGCCCCGCTTCGTTGTCTTCTCTGTTGCCGCCTCCGTTGAAGCCGCGGCCGGCCGTCGAGGCAAAGACTTCCGTATTCCGGCAGGATGGCGAAGAACAGCAGGTCGTAACCGGCGAAGTGGAAGCAGCAGTTCCGGCGGCTCCGACCACACCTACGCTTCCGAGCCCCATCAGCGCGCCGCAGGCGCCAGCCGCACCGCAAGCGCCCACACCGCAGCCGGTTGCCGCACAGCCAGAACGTGGTGCGCCCGCTCTTCCGGAAGCACCCGCTGCGCCGGCGGCCCCTGCCGCTCCCGTGGCTCCAGCTGCCTTGACAGTGCCCGGCCCGGCCCAGACGGCGGCTACCCCACGCGTGGCGGAAGCGTCAGCAGCGCCTGGACGACCAAGTCCCACGGCGCCAGCCCCCGTTACCGAGGGAGCGCCAGCAGCTCCGGCGACCCCTGTCGCATTGGTAACGCCCAAAGCGGCAGCCCCCAGCCAGCCGGGTCCAGCGCTCCCGACGCCACAACAGGCCCCCGCGCTGCCAACCCCGCAGCACGCCGCGCCTGTGGCGCCCCAAGCGCCCGCTGCCCAGACTGTACCGCCAGCCGCTTCGGCCAGCCCACTACAGAACGCACCGACGCCGACCCTCCCCGCGCCGAGCGCCCCAGCAGCGCCCGCGCCTGCGCTTCCCTCCCCCGGTACGCCGGCGGCGGCAGCGCCCATGAGTCCGGGCCGTGCCCCGCAGACCCCGCGTCTGCCAAATCAACGTTTTGATCAAGGCTCTTCGCAGCGCCGTGGAGGCGTGGGTGGTGGCCCGCTCACTCCGCCGCGCCGTGGCCCCGATGGCGGCCAACGCGCCGGAGGCGATGGCGGCAACGCCCCGCGTCCTGGTGAAATTTTGCGCAGTTTGCCTCAGCAGCCGGCGCCTGGTATTGCGATTCCTCCGACGCGTTTGGTGGCCCCCGGCCCCGGCGCGCAGAGCGCCAAACAAGGTGAAGGCAGCGCCAGCGAGGCCGCTCGCCGCCTTCCTTTGATGGAAGGTGCGGGACGCCCCGCTCCTGGCCAGGCCCGTCCGCCGGTGCCGAACCGACCCACGCCGGTTGCCCGCCAGGTGGCGCGCCCCATCGTCCCGCCCACACCAGAAATGGTGGAGCGCCTTAAACAGTTCCGTAGTGCCCAAGGCCCGGCCCCGCAGCGTCCTGGTGTACCCGCGAAGCCGCGTCCCGGCGAGCCCATTTATGGTGGCCCGGTGAAAACCGGCCAGCCCTTGGATCGCAACCGCGTTCCTGGCCGTCCTTCCGGACCCATCAGCCGAGGCCGGGGCATGCACCCGACTTCAGCGCCGTTGTTGCCCGATGTCGGCCCAGTCCCCTCTACGCCTGGCCGCAAGCCCGGCGCTGGAGCCAAGCGCTCCACGGATCGGGGTCGCCGTCATGACCGTGAAGAGAAAGAGCTGCTGCTTCGGCCGTCGCGTCGCCGCGAACCGGAAGCTCCTCCGCCAATTACCCGAGAGATCACCATCTCCGAGGGCATTACGGTAAAGGAACTTTCCGAAAAGCTCGAGGTCAAGGCCAGCCTGATCATCAAAAAGCTGCTGGATCGCAAGATCTTTGCGACCATCAACCAGACCTTGGATTCCACACTTGCCGACGAAATCTCGCGTGCGTTTGGCGCGGGCACCACGCAAGTCAGCTACGAAGAAGAGTCCATTCAGGACGCCGTTCAGCTGGAAGTGGAAGCAGACAAAGAACTGCGGCCCCCGGTGGTCACCATCATGGGTCACGTCGACCATGGTAAGACCTCTTTGCTCGATGCGATCCGCATGACGCGGGTTGCTGATCGCGAAGCGGGTGGCATCACACAGCATATTGGCGCGTACTCGGTGCAGAAAGATGGCAAGACCATCGTCTTCGTCGATACCCCTGGTCACGAAGCGTTCACCCGCATGCGTGCCCGTGGCGCCAAGGTAACGGATATCGTGATTCTGGTGGTTTCGGCGGACGACGGCGTGATGCCGCAGACCGAAGAAGCCATCCGCCATGCGCGCGCCGCCGAAGTGCCCATCATTGTCGCCATCAACAAGATCGACAAGCCGGGCGCCAATCCGGAACGCGTGAAGCAGCAGCTGACCGACAAGGGCTTGATGCCCGAAGACTGGGGCGGCGATACGGTAATGGTTCCGGTTTCTGCAAAGACCGGCCAAAACCTGGACCTGCTGCTGGAAATGATTCTGCTCTCCGCCGAAATGCTGGAGTTGCGGGCCACCAATTCCCGTCCGGCGCTGTGTACGATTCTCGAAGCACAGTTGGATCGCGGAAAGGGTCCCGTGGCCACCGTCATCGTGCGGAACGGCACCCTGCGTCCTGGCGACTATTACATCTGCGGCCCGGCCTTTGGTCGCGTTCGTGCGATGTTCGACGATGCCGGCGTTCCTGTAAAGGAAGCCGGCCCGTCCATGCCCGTACAGGTCCTCGGTCTCGAAAATGTGCCCGAGGTTGGCGATACCCTGCAGGTTGTCACGGATACCGCCAAAGCGAAGCAGATCGCGCTGTACCGTGAATCCAAAGCCCGTGACGTACAGATGGCGAAGTCCAGCAAGATTACGCTGGAACGCTTCCACACCACACTGCGCGAAGGCGAAAGCAAGGAATTGCTGATCGTTCTGAAGGCGGACGTGGGCGGTACGGCGGAAGTCATCGCCGAAACGCTCGAGAAGCTCTCGAACGACAAGGTGCGTCTGCGTGTGATCCTCACTGGCGTCGGAGCCATCACCGAATCCGACGTTCTGTTGGCTTCTGCTTCCAACGCCATCGTAATCGGCTTCAATGTGCGGCCAGATAAGAACGCGACCGCGCTGGCTTCTCAGGAAAACGTGGACATCCGCCAGCACTCCATCATCTACGAGCTCACCGACGAGGTGAAGCAAGCGATGACGGGTATGTTGGAACCGGTCTACAAGGAAGTCTTCCGTGGTCGGGCCGAAGTTCGCGATGTCTTCCGTATTACCAAGGTCGGCACCATCGCTGGCTGTTTGGTTACCGAAGGCAGCATCCCGCGCGATGCGCAGGTCCGCCTGTTGCGCGACAACACCGTGGTGCATACCGGCAAAATCAGTTCGCTCAAGCGCTTCAAGGATGACGCCAGCGAAGTGAAGACCAACATGGAATGCGGTATCGGCATCGACCGCTTCAACGACGTGAAACCCGGCGACGTCATCGAAGCGTTTATCCGCGAACGAGTGCAGGTGGAGGCCTTCGTCTAAAGGACGAGGGCTCTCCCCTTCCCACTAACCGAAGCCTGGGTATAGCGCCTTATGGTTTGTGTTGGTGCATTGGTCCTGGATATCCGCATCGAACATGCTCAATCCCTAAAGGACAAACGGCAGGTGGTGAAAAGCCTGAAAGACAAAATCAGGCATCACCACAACGTGTCCGTTGCGGAAACGGATTACCAGAAAGTGTGGCAGCTTTCTGAATTGACCGTCGTGACGGTGGCCAGCAGCCGCCAGATCGCCGAAAACACATTACGCGACGTAGAGGAGATGGCAGCCCGCCAATTGGCAGGAGGTCTCAACGGGTGCAGCCTGGAGTGGCTCACCTGATTAGCGCCATGGATGAACGGCGGCAAAAACGTGTAGCGGATGCGATTCGTGATGAACTCTCGGAGTTAATCATTTACGAACTGTCGGATCCCCGTATTCAATTGGACGGCATCACCGAAGTCCACATTTCCCCCGATGGAAAGCGTGCCGACGTGTTGGTGCATACCACAGGTAGCAGCCAACAGCAGGATATAACCCTGGAAGCGCTGCGCAGCGCTGCGGGATTTCTCCGGCGGCAAATCTCCGTACGTCTTTCTCTCCGCCATGCCCCCGATCTTCGCTTCCTGGCAGATAGCGAAGCTGGCTCTGGGGACCGGCTGGAAGTGCTTTGGAAGCGTTCACAAAAATGGCGACGCAAGTTGAATAAAACAGAGACCACGCCGTCCCCCGCCACGAACGCGGAAGATGACAAGCCGCACGCCGCGGGAACCGCGAAAGCAGGGAAGGCAGGGCTTTCGGAGTGAAAGCGTGGCTGTTTCTGGTTCTACTGCTCGCATCCCTGCCCCTATCGGCGAAGCTGGTGCGCGTGGAGAAAAGCTATCAGGCAATGGGGACCACCTATACCATTGCCGCCTATGGCGAGAATGCTTCCAACTTGGAAGCCATCCTGGATATGGCCTTTGAGGAAGTCCGTCGTGTCGACGAGTTGCTTTCCAACTACAACCCATCCAGCGCCCTTAGCCAGTTGAATCGTTACGCGGCTACCGAACCACAGACCGTTTCGCCGGAAGTTTTCACTTTGCTCGAAAACTGCCTGCGATACAGTCGGCAGAGCGACGGAACCTTCGACATTACCGTGGGTCCGTTGATGAAGGTTTGGGGGTTCTACAAAGGTACTGGAAAACTCCCCACCAAACGGGAAATCAAAGAAGCTCTGGACAAGGTGGGAGCGGAAAATATAGTCTTAGACCCAGATCGTCGTAAAGTCAGCTTCCGCAAAGCGGGAGTCGAACTAGACGCGGGCGGCGTGGGTAAAGGATATGCCGTGGATCGGTTGGCTGAGCAAATCAAGGCCTTCAACGTAAAGGCAGCCTTGATTTCTGCCTCCACGAGCAGTATCTACGCCATTGGCGCTCCTCCGAGTGAGCCACGGGGCTGGCAGGTGAGCATCAAAGACCCTAAGAATACTTCCCGTACTATAGAAACCGTCTATCTTCGGGATCAATCGATGTCCACCTCCGGGAATTACGAAAAGTTCTTCCAAGTGGATGGCGTCACATACAGCCATATCATGGACCCGCGAACGGGCATGCCTGCAAGGGGCACGCTCTCGGTATCCATCGTTGCCCCCTCCACGCTCGACAGTGAGGTGTGGGCGAAGCCCTATTTTATTCAGGGCAAACAATGGGCTCAGACCCACAAACCAAGAGACTTTCGAGTGTACTTTTGCGAGGATAAGGCGGAGAATCCATGCGCTTGGCTACCGTAAACAATCGATTCCTGGATGCCTGCAGACGACGCCCCACGGACGTACGGCCAGTTTGGTTTATGCGGCAGGCAGGGCGCTACATGCCCCAATACCGGGAAATCCGCCGTCACAACACGATTCTGGAAATCTGCAAGAATCCACAACTGGCGGCTGAAGTCACCATGCAGCCAGTCAATGTCCTGGATGTCGACGCGGCCATCATTTTCGCCGACCTTTTGCTGCCCCTGGAGCCCATGGGGCTCAAGCTGCAGTTCCTTGCCGGCGAAGGTCCTGTTATCGACAATCCGGTACGCAGCTCTTCCGATGTGGACAGCCTATCGATCTCCAATACTGACGATTTGGGCTACGTTGGCGAGGCCATCCGCGCGGTAACGGCGGAACTCGACAACAAAATCCCGCTCATCGGCTTTGTCGGCGCTCCGTTCACCATCGCCAGCTACATGATCGAAGGCGGCGCCTCGCGCACCTTCTTGAACACCAAGAAGCTGATGTACAGCAATGAAACCCTGTGGCGCCGCCTGATGGGCAAAATTGTCGATGTGGTCGGCCCCTTCGCCACCCTGCAGGTCGCTTCCGGCGCCCGTTGCATCCAGGTCTTCGATAGCTGGGTCGGCGCGTTGGGACCCGATGACTATGTGCGCTACGTGGCCCCTTATTCGCGGGCGCTCATTGAGCGCATCCGCTCTGCGGGCGTGCCCGCCATCCACTTCGGCACCGGAGCCGCCGGCTTCTTCCGCGAGCTTCATGCCGCGGGTGGAGACGTCATTGGTGTGGACTGGCGCGTAAACATCGATCAGGTGTGGAGCGACATCAGCTACCGTTCTGCCATCATGGGCAATCTGGACCCGGCCGCACTCTTTGCTCCCCTGCCCGAATTGCAGGAAAAGGTCACCGAACTCTTGAAGCGCACCGGCTCCCGCCCCGGCCACATCTTCAACTTGGGCCACGGCATTCTGCCAGAAACCCCTGTCGAAAATGTGAAAGCCGTTGTGCAGATGGTTCGAGACTTCCGCCCACAGGGCCGCGACTAAAGCAGTAGGTTAGGTTCATGATCCCCGTCTCCCGATCACAGCAGGACCCGGACTTCCGGGATGTGCTGATTGTGGGGGCGGGGATTTCTGGTCTCAGCGCCGCTTATACCCTCCAGCAAGCTGGCGTGGATTTCCTTGTGGTCGACCAGCGCCCACGTGCTGGCGGCGTCATGGAAACCCGCGTCATCGAAGGCTGTCAAATCGAAGGCGGCCCCGATAGCTATCTCGCCCAAAAGCCCTGGGCCACTGCCCTCATCCGCAAACTGGGCATGGAAGACCAACTGGTTGGCTCCAACGATGCCGCCCGCAAAACCTTCATCGTCCGCAATGGCAAACTGGTCCCCATGCCCGATGGGTTGATGATGATGGTTCCCACCAAGGTGATGCCCATGGTCACCACGCCGTTGCTCAGTTGGCCCACAAAAGTCCGCATGGGGCTGGAGTTGTTTCGCCAGTTCCCTGGTGGCCCCGCAGATCCCGCCAACGATGACCGATCCGTCAGCGAGTTCTTCCGCAGCCACTACGGGCAGGAGGCCGTCGATTACCTCGCCGAGCCCCTACTGGCAGGCATATACGGCGGAGATCCCGAACGCCTGAGCGCACGTAGCGTGCTGCCCCGCTTCGTGGATATCGAAGCCAAATATGGAAGCCTCTCCCGTGGCGTGCTAGCGGAACGGAAAGCAGCACCGAAACGAGCGACGGGCCCTCTGTTCCTCTCTCTGCGTGACGGCATGGGGAGCCTGGTCTCCGCCTTGGTTTCCGCCGTGGGAAAAGACCGCTTCCTGCTTGGACAAACCGTGCTGGGCCTCGATAAGGTCGCCGGCGGCTACCGCCTGCGTACGCCCGATCAGGAACTCCACGCGAGGCAGGTGATTCTGGCGCTACCCGCCTACACCTCGGCGCATTTACTCGGGGAACTCTCCCCCGATGTCGCTTCCCTGCTCCTCAAGATCAACTACAACAGCTCCGCTACCGTCGCCATGGTCTATGCCGCAGCGGATTTGGGAAACGCCGCCCAAGGTTTTGGATTCCTCGTCCCCAAGCGTGAACGTACCTGTTTGGCCGCAGTCACCTACGTGCAGAACAAGTTCCCGCATCGTGTCCCGCAGGGCAAGGCAGTTGTCCGTTGTTTTGTCGGAAAGGCTGCCGAAGAGAACCCTGCCTGGCGCGACAATACGACGCTGCTTGCGGCAGTCCGGCAAGACCTCGGACGGCTTACCGGCATCCGCGCAACACCCATCGCCGACGTCATCTTCCGCTGGTCCCGAGCCATGGCGCAGTATGAACAAGGGCATCTTGCCATCGCACAGGCAATTCCTTCCCTTCTCGCCAGCCACACTGGACTCCACATCACCGGAAACTTTCTGGGCGGCATTGGTCTACCAGATTGCATTCGCGAAGGCGAAAGCGCCGCCACCCTTGCCATTCAGGCGCGTCCTACGTCATAACGGCTTTGGCAGGACCATGCCCGCCCTGCCGAAGTATCCTGGTGGCCCCGTCTGCCACAGGTGACCTCACCCGCAACGCCAGCAGTGGCGCTACGGTGTCCATGTTCGGGTCCCTTCTCGCTCTGAAGTTCTTTGCAAAGGAAACCACTCGTGCCCCTGTTGTCACGATTTACTACGCTGCGATCTACTGCGCTGCGGCGCATGTTTGCCCCCACGCGGGTTCTGCTGTTCTCGTTGCTTGCCGCCACCGGCGCCGAGGCGGAGCCGCGCAAGACCATCCACCAGCCCCACGGCTGGTACAACTACTTCGGCGACCATCCCATCGGAGATTCCCGGTGGGGCCTCCACCTGGAAGGCCAATGGCGCCGCCACGACGTCGTTCTGCGCGGGCAGCAATTGTTGCTGCGCCCTGCCATCAACTTTGACGTCAACAAGAACCTGCAACTCAGCGCCGGTTACGCGCTAGCCCGCTCCTATCGTTACGGAGAAGCCCCGATTGCCGCAGGCAACGACGAACACCGCATCTGGCAGCAAGCGCTGCTTCGTTATCCTCAAGGCAAACTTCGCTGGTCCACGCGCATTCGCTTCGAAGAACGTTTTCTCGAACGCATTGGCCGTGAGCCTCATCAGGACAAATACCGTCACGAAAACCGCCTGCGCCTGATGCAGCAGGTGCGGATTCCCTTGCAGGGGAAAACCTATGTCACGGCTTACAACGAGTATTGGACTTACGTGAAGCCATACGTCTCGCGCTCCAGCTTCGACCAGAACCGTGCCTACGCAGCCGTTGGCTGGCAGTTAAACCCGCACTGGCGTGTCGAAACGGGCTACATGCACCAAGCCATCCTGCAACGCAGCGGCTCCGTATTGGAATCCAATCATACGGTGATGGTCTCGCTGTTCAGCAGCGCCCCGTTTGGGAAGTGAGAAAAGGACTGCGCGTGGTAGTTTCCGCCGCTCAAGAAATGAATAGCGTTAGCTGACTTCAAACCCGTCCAGAGTGGACCACCCTTCCATCTCGTCCTCAGGTCCATAGATAGTCGGATCGATTTGAAACGTCCCCCCGATTCCAGCCAAAACTTCCAGGAACGAGTGGCTGAGCTCAATTCCCGGAGCCTCGTGGGCAAGAAAGGAAAGGACGGTATAGCACTCCACAGACGAACCAAGGGTGGCAATTCGATCCAGAAAGGGGCGCACTCTGTTCGAGAACATTTCTGTCACTCTTGGAATGAGATTGGCATTCGCGCTCTCTTCACACTGATCGGAGGTTAGGGTCTCTTCGATGTACCAAGTATTCTCGTCTCGAACCCTCCCGGTTCTTCCAATCGCGTCACCAGTGTTCCATTCTTTGTCCGGGAATATTCCTAACGCTTTTGATATTTCCGCCGCCGTAAGTTCCACGCTGTCGATAGCCAGCCAAACGGTAGCCCGATCCACCATCGGATGATCCATCAACAGATCTCGTCGCCCCATCCTACAGATTCCACCAATACGTCCACTTCAATACCAGCGCGCGATTCTTCGCCGTGAACCAACCAGTCAGATCCTGGCCCGGTTGCAGGTGGTTCGGCATGTAGTTGTCCGTCCACACCACAAAGATATCTGATGCCGGTTTATACCGCCATTGCAGACGCGTGTTCACGTTCATGTTGTTCTGCTGCTCGTTGTACTGGATAAACGTCGTGAAGTAGAGCGTGTTCGTAAACGTGATGTCGAAGCGAGGCCCCACCAGCCAGAAACGCGTACGCTGCCACGGGTGCGGCAGACGAATATCGTTATAGGTAACCGCTCCCGCCAAACTGACATACGGCTGAAAGCGATAGCCGACGTTGCCCGTCGCCGTGAATCGCCGACCATCGGCGTAGTAGCCACCTTCCTGCACGGAATATCCATAGCGAAACGCACTCTGCGGACGCGAATCAAACTTGAAGCCCGCGTAGCGCCAGCGGTGCAAACTGTTCGCGTCCAGCCGGTCCTTGCCGGTATTGGTGGGGTCAAAAGGTGCCAACAGGCGCACATAAGCCGCACCAGCCGTCGCCGTGTACACGTCCTGGTTCCGCAACGTCACTTTATAGTTCAGCGTGGTCTCGTAGTCGCTGATGCGGTCTCCCCATTGAAAGTAATTGCTGCTTTCCAGCGTCGGTCCATGGCTCAGCACACGGCCCTTCTGCGGCAGAAAGGTATAGCCAATCGTCGTAAGCGCCCGATGATACCCATTGCGTGGCACGTAACCGACCTCGGCGATATAGTCCTTTTCCACGTTCTCCATTTGCCCGTTGATCAACCACCGCCGGCTGAAATACTGCAAATTCCCTGCATACGCAGACCCATTGCCCCGATCCCCTGAAGAGATCGACTTCAAATACAGCAGCTTGCCAGTCCACCGGTTGTTGGCGGATGCCAGGTTGTATTCCGCTCCCACATTCCGGTTGTACGAAGTCGGGCGACGCAAACCATTGCCGATATCGAAACTGGCGGACTCCTTGTTCACCAGCAACATGCCGATGTTCGACCGTGAAAACACACGGCGCTGCAACGCGAACACCGCGAAGTTCTCGTTGGGCAGACCCTGCTCATCCACAGAGCCCGTCTGCATATCCATTGCCCCCATGCGCCAATCCTGGTTCAGCTTCCCACTCAACCGCGCACCGAAATGAATCGGCACGCCACCCAGACCGATACGTCGGCTAAAGAAGGGCCGCAAGGTCGTATACCCGAAGTTCGCGAATTGATCACCGTTCTCCAGAAAGAACTGTCGCCGTTCCGGAAAGAACAGTTCAAAGCGATCTAGGTTCGTCACCTGCTGGTCGACGTCCACCTGCGAAAAATCCGGGTTCACCGTAAGGTCCAGATTCAATGCGGACCCGATGGCAATCTTGGCATCCGCACCCACGTCCCCCCGAGAGGTAGTAGGTCGCCCCACCTGCGCATCGGAACTGATGCCGCCGAGCACATAAGGAATCAGCGAGACATTCGGGCCCGACATAGGTGGTGGTTCATCCCACAACAACACCCCTGTCAACGCCAAAGCCGCTGTTGGAAACTGGCGCGCCACCGGAGCCCAGGAAGACTTCTCCGTCGTCTTCAAATCCAACCGGCTGAAGTTCACACCCCAGCGCGTGTTGCCCTTCTTATAGCGAATGCTCTTGAACGGAATCGCCAGTTCCAACTCATAGCGGTCTTCATACTTCTTCACCGATGAAGACCACTTGTTGTCCCAGTTCAGGTTCGCCTTGCTCCCGTCATACATCAGCCCATCCCATTGCGCGCCTTCCGCATTCACGCCAAAGGTGAACCCGTTGGTCTGGTCGTCAAAGGTATCCAGAAAGAAGATGAAGTTATCGTTGCTGCCAAAGGCCCAATCCCGGCGCAAAGACTCCACCATGTATGGCCCCGGCACGTGCCCGTGGTAACAAACCGCGCTCAGATACAGGTTGTGATCGTCATACGCCATGCGCACGTCCGTACGCACCTTGGCGCGGTCCGTATCCATGGGGAGCACCATCCAGAAATCCGTGGCGACCTCAGCGTCATCCCACGCCGGCTCGCTCACACTGCCATCAATGGTGATGGGGGATTGCGCGCGATGGACACGCAACTGATAGGCTTCGTTTTGCTTCTGCGGAAACGCTTGCAAAGACCAAAACATCAGCAGCAGAAACAGCAACAGCACACGCGGCGACACAACGGGATACAGCCCCCGGGGAAGGCCAGCACTCGGTAACAACAACGGTCTTCTACTTTCTGCGGTATCCGTCAGTATCGTCAGAACACAAGATCAATCTGCATACAGCTACGGAAAGCCAGCGCGGCAAATCGCGACATGCATTCGCCCACTACCAACTACACGGCTGGCGCTTCCGGCGATGTGTCCCCCCCCTAGTCTCCAGGGGAAGACGATGAACGCATATCGCAATAGTTATAGCAGGAATGCCTACCAAATTGAGTAGGCGCCACAACGAATTAGGACGGAGCCCCTTACGCAACAAACACCGGTTTCAGAAAGCTGCCGCCACTTCCCGTGCAAACTTCGTTAAACGTTTCCGCCCCACGCTTGCCGACTTGCCACACGTCGAAGAGCCACCCCTCCATCGATTTCGCTTCTACAATAAGGGAGACCGATGCGGATGCGGTTGAGGCTGTCCAATACCGTTAATCATCCGTGGAACTTGTCCAGTGATGGGGTGGCCCGGCGCTAAGCCTAGGCCGCCGCGCAGATAGGCACAACCGCATGACAGAGCAATACGGTCAGGAGATCGCGAGCCTTCGTCGGCAGATCGCGGAGTTGCAGGCTCGATTGGCGCGCGTGGAAATGCATACCGGCTTAGCGCACCAGCAACCGCAAGCGCAGGTGCCACCACCTCCTGCGTCATTTGCACAATCGACAGGGACGCCACCACCACCCGTGACGCCGCCTCCACCTGTGATGCCTCCCCAGTTCACGCCGCTCGGCCAGCCGCCCTTCCCGTCGGCTGCGGCTGCGCAGGGTCACCCGCCCCAGCAGACGCAAGTCCCGACCTTCGGTCAAATCCCGACCCCGGCTGACAAATTCCGGGACGCCATGCACAGCACCCAGGGGCCCGCAGCCACGCCAGACGATATGGAATCCCGCGTGGGACTCCAGTGGGTCAACCGCATCGGAGCCTTCACCCTCATCCTGGCCGCCATCTTTGTCTTCAAGTACGCATCAGACAACGACTGGATCGGCCCCGGCCTGCGTGTGTTGCTTGGTGTGTTGGCTGGTCTTGCCACGCTGGCTGGCGCAGAGTTCCTCTGGCGCAGAGCCCATGCTGTTGTGGCTCAAGGCGTTGCGGGTCTTGGCGTCGCCATTCTCTATCTATCGGTCTACGCGGCTTACGATTGGTACAGCCTGCTGGTCGCGCCCACCACCTTTGCGCTATTGGGAGCGCTCTCCATCGGGGCTGGCGCTCTGGCTCTTCGCTTCCGAAGCCAGGCGCTGGCAGTGCTTGCTGCACTGGGCGCGCTCATCACGCCGCCTATCGTCAGCACAGGCGAATCGCACGTTTGGGCCCTAAGCGGCTATCTGCTGTTGATCGCCGCGCTTAGCGTATTCCTCCACCGCCTGAAGCCTTGGCCGATTCAAGCCTGGGTGGTATACCTGGGTGCGAAGCTCTTGTATTGGGCCAGCCTGGTGGACGACAATCGCCAGACCCCCGGCAACCCGGCCCTCGTTGTCGGCCTCGCATTCTACGCGCTCTACCTGTTCTCTCCCAGCCGCTGGATTCTCGGCATAGCGCAGGTTTCGCTCGCTTTCAGCTTTCTCGCCAACGATGCCGTCAACGACCTGAATGTCTTCGTCTGGCAGTTGGCGCTGCCCGTAGCCATCGGTATCGCCGTCTCGGAATGGCGTCGTTATGCCCTTACCGGCAGCACCGCCGTCATTACCGCGTTCTGCATTGCCCTACTCTCGTTGTTTGCGGAATATGACCGCCACGTTGCCGACCCCGTTGCCTGGGGTATACCGGAAATGACCATCCTGGGTCTGCTCTGGCTGCTGCCCCTCGTCTGGATCCCCTGGGGTTGGTTACGCCGCGACGATGCGGAAGCCCCCTTTGCGTCCTTCCTTTTCGCGGCCAAAGGACTCGCCGCCGCTGCCTGCGCCGTGCTGTTCTTTGACGTCACCGGAATGGGGCAAGTCGCGCTGCTGCTCTTTGCCATGGGAGCTATCTACCTCTGCTTGGCATCCTTGCCCGCCGAAGTCGCCCCCTTCCAGCGGGTGGAGTCGCTACGAACCGTCTCACAGGCACTCGGCGTCTTCCTGGTCGCCTGGGCCATCCCACTGCAATTTGACGGCGTTTCCGTCACCATCCTTTGGGCGCTTCTGGCCCTTGGCCTCGCCTGGTTCTCATCACGACAGCCTCGTCTCCTGTTGGACGCAGGAAGCCTCTTGCTCTTCGCCCTGGCTGGCGGAGCCTACCTGATCAACGACCTGGGCGGCTTCGGGCTCACCACAGGCGTTGCTGCGATTTCTGCCCTGCTCGCCGGTATCCTTTGCGCAGCGTCCGCCTTCGGTGCAGCCTGGCTCTGGCGTTCCCGCGAACTCACCTGGTTCCCCTACATCGCAGGCCACGCCTTTCTGCTATTGGCCTTGCTCAATCAGATCTGGTCCTGGAGCAATTCCTTCACCGGCGGCGATCTCTTTCTGTTCCAGACAGCCGGGGTCTCCGTTCTGCTATCCATCTATGGCGCGAGCCTGGTAGCCGCAGGCATCGTCGCGCGTAGCCGCGCCAACCGCATAGCTGGTCTATCCATGCTAGCCTTCGTCGTCGTAAAGCTCTATCTCATCGATATCTGGACGCTGAACACCATCTTCCGCATCATGGCCTTTGGAGCCCTCGGCACCATGCTGCTCGCCACCTCGTTCCTTTACTCCCGACTGAAGCACACAGTGCGGCAACTCATCGGGAACGACGGCGCACCGGACGCGCCGGCAGCCTCCGGCCCGGTCGGCCCTCCACCGGTTAGCCCGCCGCCGCCCAGCAACTCGCCATACAGTACAGGCATGCAGCCTCCGCCCGCGCACAATAACGAGTGGGGGCAGCAACAGGCAGCCCCACCGCCACCACAGGCGCCACCTCAAGGGCCGCACCATCCGCCATCCCAAGGGGGCTTAAGCAACTAGAGATGTTTGTTCACGCACATCGACGCCGCCGCATCGGGGGATTGCTGCGCCTTCTATCGGTCCTAGCCTGCTCTGGCATGCTGGCAACCTGTGGTCCCGCCCCCGGTCCGTCGGGAATGCAGGCAGCAAACTCGGCAGCGGGAGCCGGTCATACGTCGCTAGCCGAACGCGTGCTCATCATCTATCACGCCGATGTCCCCGAATCTCTGGATGTCGCGCAACACTATCGCCAAGCCCGTGGGATCCCCGAAGCCAATCTCTGCGGCATCGCCTTCCCTTCCGAACTCTCCGTTCGCGAAGACCATTACCAGATGCAGGTGAAGGGGCCCTTGCGCGATTGTCTGAAACGCGTCGGCGACCGCAACATCCTCTATCTCGTCTTCAGCTACCGCACGCCCTACAAAGTGATGCTCCCCGGCCAGCGCTTTGACTCGTCTGTCGATTCCCTGGCAGCCGACATCTGGGATGAAGTCCACGCCGTGCCCGCGCCAACCCAGCCTGGACCTGTCCATCCCTACTACGCAGACCATCATTCCCAGCAGAACCGTATGGTCGCCTTCCAGGACTTCGCCGCCTTCCGTGCGCAGGCATCGACGCCCCGCATCTATGCCGTTTGGCGCCTCGACGCTGCGTCTGCCACGCTCGCGAAAGGCTTGGTCGACAAAGCAATGCAAGCTGAACGGAAAGGCCCGCTGCGTGGCAAAGGTTGCTTTGACCGCAACACCGCCAGCCTCGCGAACACCGATGATCGCAGCTATGGCTCGGGCGAATGGGCCATCCAACGTGCGGCGGATCTCACCCGCTCCATCGGCTTTCCCCTTGAACTCGATACCCATCACCAGGAGTTCGGGGAAGCTCCAGCGCCCGCTCGCTGCGATGACGCGGCGCTTTATACCGGCTGGTATAGCCTCAACAACTACAACGATGCCTTCACCTGGGCTGACGGAGCCATCGGTCTTCACCTCGACAGCATGTCCGCCTGGAATTTACGCGAAGGCACAAGTTGGGTTGTCAATGCCGTCAATCGTGGCATCACCATCACCAGCGGAGCCGTCAGCGAACCTTACCTGCCCAACCTTGCCCAGCCCGATGGCGTCATCCATGCGCTGATCGCCGGAGCCAACGTCGGGGACGCCTTCCTGCGCAGCACCCCTCTGCTCAAATGGCGCATCGTCAATGTTGGGGATCCACTCTATCGGCCCTTCCCGACCGGAGCGCCTCTGGACCCCGCGAAACAGGCTCCCACGATGATTCTGCGTAGCCCGGCAGTACTCGGCGGCGTACCGGCGGTCGTCATGCTCGCAGCAAACGCCCCCGCGGCCAAGGAACAGAAATGGAAGATCACGGTCTCTCCAGCAGATCTGGGCGCAGCGCCTTCCGAAGTCCGCCTCGCTGCGGGCGAACAGAAACAGGAATTCCAGATTCGTACGGCAGGGGTCACCGAACGAGCAACACTCCGTGTCTTGGCCGAGGCCGATGGCGCGCAGGTTGGCGGCTCCATCCTTGTGCTGCCCGTCATGGGAAAGCCCAATCCCGAAACGCAGAAAGTGACCGGCGGCCAACCGGTCGGCTTCACCATCACGCTGGGCGCTACCGTACAATCGGGAACGGCGCCGTTCAAGTTGAAGTCGTCCTGCCCTTCCGACCTGCAGGCGCCGGAAGTCGTGCAAGTCCCCGCCGGAAATGCTGTGCTGCGCGTCGACCTTACCTCAAAGCCGGTGCAGAAAGAGACCACCTGCACCATCACCGTCGAAAAGTATGGAGCGGAACAAAAGGCAACCGTCGTCCTGCTTCCCGGTGGGGCATAGGCCGCCAGCCCTTCCGCTTCTGTTGCCCGGATGTCACTGGCTCAGCCAACCTTGCAGATCAAAACCCACTTGCGCGAATACCCACCGCTTGCGGTCGGGCGCTGCACTTCAAACATCGTCCCCTTGCCGCCGCCCTTCACCTGACTGTCTCCATAGCTGGTCTTGCCCGTGAACTGATACCAGCGTGTGTGCAACCCACCCAGGCTGCTTGCGCTCTCGGTCACGGAGAACATATTGCCAAAGCCCCACACATAATCCACCACGGCAATGTGTTGCGGGCTCCCCGGCCACAGCAGCACATCGTCTTTCACAACCTCGGCGACAGCCGTTCGCTTGATCCCGCGCGCCGCGAACGTCGAAGGGTCCGTGTTCGCGTTGTAGTGTCCATCACTGCCGACCATGCCCAGTTGCTTGAAGTAGTTGCCGACAAAACCATTGCAGTCCAACCCGATGCAATCGTCACAGACTTTCTGAATGCTCACCAAATCCGTGTCGATCTTGTCCGTAGCAATACCGGCATCCAGCGCAAGCTGAATATCCTCCAGCGACCCCTTGCCCACAAACGCACGAACAATCGCCGATTTTTGAATGGGACGAAAACGCAAGCCTTCGAACCATTCCGGCTGCTTCTCCGCGGGAATATCAATCCAGTCGCCAGATTGCGTCTTGCCGATGACCTTCTTGTACCGACTTCTCAACGCGCCTATGATTTTGTCCTTCAGCGCCAGACCGGCCTTTGCCGAAGTATCTGGATCACCGTGGGAGTTGTTGCGGTATTTGGAAACGCGCACCGGACCAATCGACGAGCCATCGATACGATGTGCGTTGATCTGGAAATAGCGTTGCTGCAATGCGCTGGGAAAGGTGTAGGGCATTCTGCCTCCTTCGTCACGGAAGGCCTTTGTCAGGGAAAGCCTTCGTCGCGGTAATATGTTGCGCCCAAACAACGCAACACCGGCGAGAGGAAACAGCCATCCCATTTCACACAGCAGGTGGCGCCAACAGGCGCGTAGACGTCACGTAGGACTTCTACAGCTAAACGCGACACAAACCGGCAACGTAGTTCGTCAATCGTGCCCACAACACACAAAGTTTAGATACGTAACATACAACTGAGAATCACTTCTGGTCGGGAATCACAACCTTCACCTCGGCCGTTCCATTCGGAGCCAGGGTGATCTCCGGAGCCTGCGAGCGCGCCAACCAAAGCACATGGATTCCCTCCGGGGAATAGTCCACAGGAGCCCAGGTTGCCACAGCCCGATACGACCCAGGCGGGATGTTTCGCTGCCAACGCTGCACCCCATTCTGGTCTGTCTGCCCCGTGAACAGACGCTCGGCGAGCGCGGTCTCGTCACCGGCATTCACCGGTAGCAGGTGCACATAACAATCGCTCACCGACTTACCGTTCTTATCCACCACCCGCGCCGTCACATCACCGGCATCGTAGCCCAGAATCACTTGAATTCCACCGTCCTCTGCCTCGCTGCCCACATCCACGGCCTTGTGCAGAACAGACTCATTCCCATACCGGATGTCCTTCACATAGACGCCATTGGCCACCGTCGAGGCAGGCAACGCATAATCAATCCGATCTGCCCGCCGCGTCGGCAATTGCACCCGTACGCCATAGACACCAGCCAGAACCGCGCCGAACTCTCCTGTTCCTGGGACTTCGCTCCTGCCATCCCGTTGCTCACCTGGGTAATACGCTCGATATAGCGCATCCAGTCCCACGGATACCGTATCCAGTGACACGCCTTCTGGTGGTGTTCCCTCCCAATCCGCCCGAAATGGGATCTTCAGCGGAGCCGTCGGCGCGATCTGCAAGTCCTTCAGATCTTCGTCCATCAACACAAACGAAGTCACCGCATAGTGCTGCAAGGGATGCCCGGACGCCACGTCCGTTGCCGCCGTAAGCCGGTATTCCCCAGCAGCCAGCCCGCAAATCCGGAACGGCTTCGCCACATCGACCAGCGCGCTAACCGTTCGGCCATAGAAACCCGTTCGGCCGCTACTACCATAAGACGGTGTCGCCGCTTCCACCGTAGTCCGAAGACGCCCCACATCCGGCGGCAACAGAAACGAACCCTCCACGCAAAGCGACGGCTCGCGGCGAATCACAAAATCCATGCCCTCACGCCGTTCCCCGCTACGCAAGGTCAACAGAGTTCCCGCCTCCACGTGGGGAAGGTCCGGATAAAAAACCCGTGCGTAGGCAGGCCGCCGTTGTTTCGGGTCCGTCGGCGCTTTCGACGCCGCCAAGGCATCGAAGTTCGTCGGAGGCATCTCCGCCATCAAACGAACTTTCGCACCGACGGGCACCTTCTCAATCTCATAGGCCCCGGTATCATCGGCGAAGCCCATATGCCGCAGATAGTAGCGAGCCTCACCCAGGTAATACTCCTGCACCACGACAGAGACCGATGCTCCAGCGAGTGGCTCGCCGTTCTCGTCCAACACTCTCCCTACAATCGTGGCCGGGTTCTCGATGCGAATATCAAAGTCTTCCCGCGTCTCGCCAGCGCGAATTTCCAGGAACCGGCCTGCCGTTGTAAATATCCCTTTCGGGTTGTAAGCGCGTACCGACCGAGACCCCGCCGGAATGCCGCTCAGCGCATAACGCCCGTGCTCATCCGTGGTCGACATCCCCCGTGAATCTGCCCCAGGGGCCGCAACAAGCCCCCCGTTTTCAAAGGTCATGACGGTCGTATTCACATGGACAATCACGCCGGGGATGGGTTCTCCGGAATGCACGTCGCGCACAGTTCCGCGTAACGAAGCCGTCTCGGATGCACCGCTACTCTTCTGCGCCTGACACGCTGGCGTCAACATCCAGCACCCCGTCACCGCAAAAACGACCATGCGCAGAAGAGCCTTCAGCGTCACGATCTTTAGTGTCACCGTCCTCAGTATCACCGTCTTCACCGTTACCGCGCCGTGGGCAATGTTCCGTTGGGGAAAAACGCTCGTGGTAGCTCTCACCTTGCGTATCCAGCCTTTCTCTATCCGCTCTATCTAGCAAAACTACTTACTACTCGCTGTGGCTCCGGCTGGCGCATTCAGTAGAATCTCGACTTCCCCGCCCAGCACCTCCACTTCCACCACGCTCGCCGCATCTGCAAGAAGTGGCGTACCGCGATCGCCCTTACTCACCCGCAGGCTCAGACCATAAAGCCCAGGCGGCAGATCCGCAATCCGAAACTGACCATCCGTATCCACACGATGCACCGCGATTTGCCTGGCGGCCACGCCGCCGATCGGAACCAGGACAGCTTCCAGACTTGTCATGTCGTCCGCATCCACCACACGCCCCACAATGCTGCCCTTACCGCCGACGGTCAGGACAAAAGGCTCCTGCGGAGACCCGTCCCGCAAATCCAGTACCTTCGTCGATGCCAGTCCACATCCTTCGCTGGCCCGCGCCAATGCAAACTCATAACGAGCAGGAGCCAGATTGTCTATCTCTTGCGGCTTTCCCACAGACAACGTAACGGTCCGGGTAAGGTCTGAACCCCATGCCTCTACGGAACGCACGCGCAGTTCCAGCGAACCCGGGCAGCCTTCCCGCCCTTGCGCCGAAGCGTCCAAACGCAAGACCGCGCGACGCGCCTCTGTGAGCGAAACCCGAACATTCTCCGCGGGGCTGTGCAACGCAATACGCTCCCTGCCGAAGACTAGGGGCACATTGCCAGCCAACATCCCTTCCAAGCCGTTGTAGCCCACCGCTGGACCGGCGCCGAACACCAAATATTCCCCCGAGGGCACGGCCGGTAGCCGGAACGAGCCATCCGGATCGGTCCTCGTCCAGGCAATCAGAATGCCAGGTTGTCCTACCGGCGCAATCCCCACCGCGTAGGCCGGTGGACCGCTCTCCGCAGACTTCGCGGAGGCAGCCGTAGGCAAAGCCGCAGTCGGCAACCCCGTCGCCTCCACCTTCCCAGCCACCGCAAACGAACCTTCCGCATCCGCGATGAAGTCCCGATCCCGAATATCTTCCCCGCCCTTGATCGCGAACACCTGCGGATGCGCGGAGTCCGGATAAAGTGTGCCCCCCGATTGTTCGCCGCTCCGATAGTTCATCGCCAGCACATAGTTACCCGGAGCCAGCGAATGCAGCCGAAAAGACCCATCCTGTTTTGTTTGCACAGACCCGGTTCCACCCCGTCGCGGCCGCTGCAGATTGCCAGATTGCGCCCGTTCCATCAGGTACACGCGTGCCCCGGAAATCGGACTCCCATCCCGCCATCGAGCCTGCCCCGCTATCGACGCCGTACGAATCAATCGCACCGAAAAGTTACCCGCGCCCGCAGGCACGGCAACGGTGGTATCGACATCCACAGCAGTGTCAAAGTATCCGGGCTTCGCCACGGTCAAGGTATACCGGCCCTCCGGCAGATCTTCCGCACGGAATCTTCCTTCGCGATCGGTCTCCCGATGCGCCTCCAGATACGCTTGCCCTTCGCGGGCAACACGCACCTCCGCCGAAGCCAGCACTGCCCCGGTATCATCGCGAAGCACAAGCCCCTCAAGGGTAACCGCCGCCAGGCGAAGCCCCCCGTAGCCGAGGTACAGCGATATATACAGACACAGGAATAACCAAGTTTTTAGCATTAAGGTAAATACATTCTGTAGCGCACCCCACCAGATTACAACCCCCACTTTACCCAACCATTAGCCGCCCCGGCAGGGGAGGCCAGAGCATAGCCTCGGACTTCAGTCCGGGGAAAACACCCCGCACACGCAAACCCGCCGGGGCGCCGGCGGCACACCCCGGGCCCCGGAGTCCTGAACATCCGACACCATCAAAACCGAGCATCACGAACATCCACCAGCATCCAACGCCGATCCCGCATAACTACCAGTCCCGCACAACTACCGGTCCCGCACAACTACCGACGACCCTGGACATTCGCCAGGCCCGACCCTCCATCTACACACAACGCCCGGCAACCTTGAACCGCGCGATACTACTTGGCGATCATCACGACTTGGCCATCATCACGACTTGGCGATCATCGTCATCGCTTCCATACAGCCCTTCCGCACGACACGATACCGCGTCCCCAAACACCAACACCGAACCACCCGTTCCACGACAAGTCATAAGCCCCAAAGGGGCGGCAGATTTGTTGCCATGGGCGAAGCGCGCTGCACGCCCTCGGCGTGCAAGCACGCGGAGCCCGTGGATAGCCCTCCCCGCCAAATTCCGAAAGCCCTGAAAGGGCGACACACCAACGCTCCAGCCCATTCACAACAGGGCCTGCATAGAGTTATCAATCAGCCATCTAAGAGAACTTGCATACCGATTGCTCCTCATTGGACACAGAACCCAAATTGGCCGCTTATTCGGCGAATAGTCCCAAAACAGGTTGGTACGGTCTATGGTTGAACCGGTTAATAACACATGTTACTGTGGCAGGCACCGTTATCAAGGGAGCCACTAGAGTGTCCGATTTCGACGACGCCTTCCGATCCGCCAACACACCCGCGCCGCCCCCGGCTCCACCGGCGCCAAAGCCTTTACGCCGGAAGCGAAAGCTCCTGCTTGGTTGTGGTGGCTTATTTGTTGGCATGTTCGTCCTACACTTCTTGCTCTACCTCGCGGTCCCGGGGTACAGAGAGGACTTAGATCGGAAGGGAGCTGCGCGCAAAGCCTCCCAACAAAGTTCAGAAATAACGACATCCCAGAGCACCCCCAACCTGCAGAAGGAGACCCCGACTGCAATCATGGACCCCGCATCGCAGCGTGCTGCCGTGGATTCCTTCGCAGCCCAAGTGGAAGAGCAGATTCAAGCCTGCGCGGACACGGTCGACACGGTGGCAAAGAAGATCCAGCAGACCATCAAGCTCCCCTTTAACCAGCGTGGAGACGTGGTGACGCTGATCGGAAAGGGAACCATGGTTTGCGAACGCGCTAAATCCGAAATCCGCTCATTTGATCCTCCGGATGGGTTGCCTGGCGAAGTGAAAACAAGGCTGGCCGCAGCCGCAGAGAACGCAGCGCTGTCGGCTTATGAACGAGCCAACTACTACACCTTCGCGCATTCGTACAACGCAACGCGTCAGGGAAAAGAAGCCGCAGAGGCCGCCCTGCGACTAGAAAAGGCCAACGGCTTGGTTAAATCCTGGCGGTCTCAACTCGAAGCTGTGAAAACCGGGATCTAGTCGTGCCGTAAACGCATGGGCTGAGTCCAGTACCGAGGAGAATCTATGAAATACAAGATTTGCGTGGCGGATAGCGCCATCGAGTTGGATACCTGGGTAAACCGCGCTATCGCAGAGGGATGGTTGCCGCAAGGCGGCGTTGCGGTTAGTCAGAGTCCACCAGATATCGATCTCCTGTCCTCGGAGGATGAAGACGGTGATGATGACGCTCCCGAGAATGAGCCAGCCTTTCGCACACACGTGTGGGCGCAGGCCATGATTAAGAACGCCTGATCCAAACTGTAGGAATCATTTACAGACGCTAGCTTCCCAGGCTTGCGCAACACATTACCTATTTGAGGATGCCCTAAAATGTCCGACTCCGCTGACTCACCACAACCCACCGTCGAACAAACCCTTGCATTCACACACCGGTCTGTGATTCCACTATACAAATACCATCGACATATATTATTCTGGTGCGTAATACTTGCAGCTATTTCCATTATTATTTCCGTTTTCCTTGTCGCCATTGGCGTTTATCATCAGATCCACACGGACGGTGGAACGGCAGTTGCCAGTGCGCTGTTGCGATTTAGCCAGACGGTAGTGGAAAGAATTCTTTCTTGGCCTGTTTGTGTTGCGATTCACGTCTGTCCAAATTAGGCACAGCAAGGGAGGAGAGGTGTTGCAGGGAGGGCACTTAGGCGGTCAAATCGACCGATTGCAGGTTGAGGTTCCCCCCGATTCAGTTGGAATTGTCCTGAT
>Ga0182745_1000877_pt1 | contig 30700 bp, 19 predicted proteins | sample eDN3rd30CKraftBY_FD_128523 | JGI IMG/M metagenome (GOLD analysis project Ga0182745, IMG submission 128523) | Enriched backyard soil microbial communities from Emeryville, California, USA - eDNA 3rd pass 30_C Kraft BY (version 2) (version 2) | ecosystem: Environmental > Terrestrial > Soil >... | reverse complement strand
GCGAGCCAGGTCGCGCGTGTAGATCGACGTGGCCAGGCCATATTCGCTGCTGTTCGCCAGCGCCACCGCTTCCTCTTCGGTATCGAACGGCGCAATGTGACAACAGGGGCCGAAAATTTCCTCGCGCAACACCGCCGAGGATTCCGGCAGACCGGTCCAGATGGTCGGCTGGACCCAGGCGCCATCGGCAAATTCCGGCGACACGGGGGGCACACCGCCCCCGGTGACGACAGTCGCTCCGTCGGCACGCGCACGTTCGTAATAGCTCAACACTTTCCGGCGATGTTCCTGGCTGATCAGTGGTCCGAGCGTGGTTCCCTTCTGGGCCGGATCGCCACAGACCAGGGACTCGGCCGCCGCCTTCAGGCGCTGCACGAACTGCTCGAACACCGGACGCTGCACATAGATGCGTTCTGTCCCCAGGCAGACCTGGCCGCAATTCGCGAACGACGAGCGGGTGCTGGCCTCGATGGCCACGTCCAGGTCACAGTCGGCAAACACCAGCGCGGCATTCTTGCCGCCCAGCTCCATTGAAACCGGGCGCACACCGTTGGCCGCCATCTTCATGATCTGCGTGCCGGTACGCGTCTCGCCGGTGAAGGTCACGCCATTGACGCCCGGGTGGCTCACCAGGAACTCGCCGGCACTGTCGGGACCGAAGCCGTGCACCACGTTATAAACGCCGGGCGGCACTCCCGCCTCGTTCATGACCTCGCCCAGCAAGGTGGCCGTGGTCGGTGTTTCCTCGGAGGGCTTCACCACCACGGTGTTGCCGCTGGCCAGGGCCGGCGCCACCTTCCACGTCATCAGCAACAGCGGCAGATTCCACGGGCACACGACAGCGATCACGCCACGCGGCACCCGAATCGAATAATTGAGCGCGCCCTTGCCGTCCGGCGTCGGACTGCGGAATGCCTCGGTGGCATGCGCCAGCATCTGGTCGGCGAAGGCGGTGAAATTGGCCGCGCCGCGCGGGATATCCAAGTGCGACACGTCGCGCAGCGGCTTGCCGGTATCGAGCATTTCGGCTTTGACGAACTCATCGAAGCGACGGGTGATGCCATCAGCTACTTTGCGCAACACGGCGGCACGCTCCGCGTCGGTCATACGCCCCCACGGCCCCTGCAACGCCTTGCGGGCGGCCTGCACGGCCGCATCCACGGTGGCCGCATCGGCTTCGCTCACCTTGTTCACCAGCGCCCCGGTTGCCGGGTTGCGATTTTCGAAACACTGGCCCGGACCGGGGACCGAAGCTCCGGCAATGAAATTCGCGAGCGTGGGAATCGGCAGCGTCATGCAAGTACTCGAGTGGGCAGACGGGTTGAATCGACGGCCCCGATTGCTGGAGCCATGGTCATTCTGGCGAGAAAATTTCGATATTTCAACCCAGGATCGAGCTGCACCGACTTTATATTTGCTTGACATCATTAAAAGTTTCGAAATAATCACTCCGTCCTCATTACTGAATGACACGAGAGCCGAGGTTGCGATGGCACAAACGGGAGCGGCTGCCGTGTCAGCCGAAATGGATCAGGCCCTGGATCGCCTGCCGATCGGCGCCTACCAGATTCGCGTCGCGCTGCTGTGCGGCGTCATTGCCATGCTGGACGGCTTCGATACCCAGTCCGCCGCGTTCATCGCGCCGGTGCTGGGCAAGCTCTGGGCCATCGGTCCGGAACATTTCGCGCTGATCTTCGCCGCCAGCCTGGTCGGCATCATGCTGGGTCAGATCACCCTGGGACCGCTCGCCGACCGCTACGGACGCCGGCCGGTGGTTCTGTTGTGTACCGTCTGGTTCGCACTCGGCAGCCTCGCCACCGCGCTGGCCCATGACTGGGTCACGCTGCTGGCGCTGCGTTTCGTCACGGGCATCGGCCTGGGCGGCGCCACGCCGAACATCATTGCGCTCACCGCGGAATTCTCCCCACCGCGCGCCCGCTCCACCATGATCACCACCATGTTCGCCGGCTTCCCGCTGGGCGCGGCCATCGGCGGCTACATCAGCAGCCTGATGATCCCCACCTTGGGTTGGCAGTCGGTGTTCGTTCTCGGCGGCATCGTCCCGCTGGCGCTGCTGGTGGTGCTGCTGGTCGCACTGCCCGAGTCCCCGCATTTCCTCAGCTCGAACGGCCGGCACGGCGAGCAATTGGCGCGCATCCTCAAGCGCCTGTTCCCGGCCGGCGCGGTTCCGGACCTACGATTCGCATCGCACGACGCGGCGTCTCATGCCAAGGTCACCGCCACGCCAAGGATGTCGATACGAGCCGGTCTGTTCGGCACCGGCCGCTCCACCATGACCCTGCTGCTGTGGCTGGCGTATTTCAACAGCCTGCTCATGATCTACTTCCTGATGAACTGGCTGCCCACGGTGGTGCGGCAAGGCGGGTTGGCATTGGACACGGCGATCATTTCCTCCGTGTTCCTGAACCTGGGCGGCGCGCTGGGCGGCATTCTGCTGGGCCGCCTGTCCGACAATTTCGGCGCCTTCAAAGTGCTCGCCTTGGGGTATGCCGTGGCCGGCGTCAGCCTGGTATTGATAGGTCAAGTAAACCAGGCCACCACGCTGCTCATGACCCTGGCGTTCGTGGCCGGCCTCACCACCATCGGCGGACAGACCGCCATGAACGCCGCCGCGACCACCCTGTACCCCGCTTCGGTACGGGCCACGGCACTGGGAGCCGCGCTTGCCGTTGGACGCGTGGGTTCCATCCTTGGACCGGCGGTTGGCGGCTTGCTGCTGGCGTCGCAGTGGTCCATTCCCGCCGTGTTCATCGCAGTGGCGGTGCCCGCGCTGCTCACCTCCATCACCGCGGTGCTGCTCATCCGCTATCGAGGCACGAGCGTAGCCGAATAGCAGTTATCGACAGGGATGGCGGACCGGGTCAGGGTGCGAAAATGGCGGTCACCTTGCTCGAATTGAACAGGTAAGTCTCTACGAAATTCGACCAACTGCAGCGTCGGTCCAGCGCGTGCATGGCGCCAGCCAGGGCGTACCAGTTCAGCAGTTCATGCTCACCGGAGCGTTCCAGTTGTTCCAGCGGCAGGCTGTTCCAGACCTCCCAGTCGCTGCGGGTCAGCGCTTCATACAGGCGGCGGTCGAGCGCCACGTCCGGCTCCATGCGATAGCTTGTGTCGTTGAGGAACGCGTGCGACCAGCTCGACGAAGCGACCAATGCCACGCGCCACGGGCTGTCCCGGAAAATGCGCGCCACTTCGGCACCCAGCTTGAAGATGCGCCGCGGCTGAGGCGACGGCGGATCGAGCTCGCGACCACGATCCGCCAGGCGGCTGACGAAGCCGCGATAACTGATCACCGACCGCCCGTAGCAATTGACCTGAAAAGGAATCACCGGATACGGGAACCCACGCCGCTCGTAATCCAGATACAGGATGGAATTCAGAAAGGCGTGCGGCAGCCCTGGATGATGCAACGGCCGGTACGCATAGGCGACGTCGAACTCGCGCTCCAGCAGTGTGGTCGCGAGATACTTGGCCGCCTGGCGATGCCCCTTGACCTCGATGGCATGCTGCGCCGTCTCGCGCCACACGTTGGGCCGGCCGCCGCCCCATTCGTCCTCGGTCTTGGAGAACATGGCCGACTCCGAGGCATGCGCCCAGGGATGCACGGTCATGTCGTCATAGGCATGCACGCAGAACGGCGGCACGATGTCTTCCTTGAAGTTCTCGTACTGGTCGTCGCCCCAGATCAGCACCAGGTCGGGCTTGAACTCATCGATGGCCGCGCGGGCCCGGGCAAAGCCATCGCGCATCGCCGCGCGATGACGGCCGGCCGCCGCCGTGCCTTCGTCGTTGCCCCACTCCTCGCGCATCAGCGGCGGCCAATTGGCGGGGTCCTTCCTGGCCGCCGGCACGTCCGGATCCTTCAGCCGCCCCTTGAGGATGCCGGCCATGTCCTGGTCGAAGCCACTGAGCGGCGGATAGTGAGAAATGCCGATGCCGAGAACTTCAGCCATGCCGATCTTTCCAGTCTACTTGCGAGTCGATTTTTGGGCGCGCCCCGTGGCGCGCTTCCTGGGCTTTGCCGGGGCATCCTCGGTGCGCCGCTCCAGCGCCTGCTGCACCACCTCGGCCGTGCGTTGCAAATGCATCTCGGTGAGACGGCAGGCCCGCAGGCTCTTGCGTTCGAGCGCCGCCTCGACAATGGCTTCGTGCTCGTCGTGCACGTCGCGCTCCATGCTGGTCTGCGCCAGCGAGATCATCCGGTAGCGCTCGGAATGCTGATGCAGCATGTTGCGCAGGCGGATCAGCCACGGCGAGCCGCAAGCCGACACCAGCGCTTCATGGAAATACCGGTTGGCGGTCTCCCAGCGGGCGAAGGTTGCGGCGTCGCCCTGCTTCAGCTTGCTCTCCAATGCCGACAGTTCGTCATACGATTCGCGGACCGCGCGCTCCCACTCGGGGCCGCCCCGTTCGATCGACAGGGACAGCGCCTGGGTCTCGATCAGCAGGCGGGTGCTCATGGTGTCGCGCAGCTCGTCGACCGAGATGCGCGAGACCCAGAAGCCGCGCTGCCCCTCCGCCACCGCCAGGGCGTCGCCGGTCAGGCGCACCAGGGCCTCGCGCAGCGGACTCAATCCCACCCCGTAGCGCTGGGTCAGCATCTCCATGGCCAGCTTGGTGCCCGGAGCCAGCGCGCCCGAAATAATGTCGCGGCGAATGTGCTGGTAGGTTTCGTCAGCGATGGTTTTGGCCACCGCGATGTTGTCGTGCTGCGTCATGAGCCCTTCTTTGCCAGTTGCCGTGGCGGCATCATAGCCGGGTCGCTACGACTTGCCATTCAGATACTGCAGCGTGGTGAGCACTTGCGCATTCACGCCTATGCCCAGGACCGATTCGTCGATATCGAACAGCGGCGAATGATTGGCCGGCGTCAGCCCGGGCCGGTAGTTCGGGGTGGCACCGATGATGTAATAGACCCCGGGGATGTCCCGCTCGAAATAGGAAAAGTCCTCAGCCGCGGCACGCAGCTGCGCCGAGGTATTGACCCCGGCCTTGCCTGCTGCCTTGCGCAGTGCGGGCAGAATCGCCTCCAGCAGCTTGGGGTCGCTGCCGGTCACCAGTGTGCCTTCCTCGAATTCCACCTTGGCGGTCGCACCGTAGCTGCGCGCCAGCCCGTCGACGCTGGTGTCGATCAGGCGCTTCAGGTCCGCCACGCGCTGGTCGTCGAAGGTCCGGATCGTGCCCAACAGCAACGCGTCGCCCGGCAGGATGTTGCCGCGTAGTCCGGCCTGGATCGAGGCCACCGACACCACGTTGGGGAACTCGAACACGTTCGCCTGGCGTGCCGAGAGGGTGGCGAACGACTTGACGATGTCCGCGCTCAGATTGATCAGGTCCGTACCCTCCCAAGGCCGGGCGGCATGGGTCTGGCGCCCCTGCAGTTCGATCCGCATCATGGTGTCACTGGACAGCATCGGACCGGGGCGCACGTCGATGCGCCCTACTTCGCCGGGCTCTACATGCAGCGCGAAGATCGCCTCAGGCCGCGGATCGTTGAGCGCCCCCTCTTCCATCATGAGCTTGGCACCGCCCTGTTCGCCGCGCGGCGCCCCCTCTTCGGCGGGCTGGAACACGAACACCACCGTCCCGGCGAGCTGCGAACGCATGCCGGCCAACACCTCGGCGGCCCCCATCAGGATCGCGGTATGCGCATCGTGGCCGCAGGCATGCATGACCGGAACCTGCTTGCCGGCGTATTCGGCCGTCACCTGCGAGGCGAACGGCAGGCCGGTCTGCTCCTTCACCGGCAGCGCATCCATGTCGGCGCGCAAGGCGACCACCTTGCCGGGACGCTTGCCCCGCAGCACTCCGATCACGCCGGTCTTGGCGATACCGGTGCGCACCTCCAGCCCCAGGGATTTCAGGTGCTCGGCAACCAGCGCCGCAGTCCGGGTTTCGCGGTTGCTGAGTTCCGGATGCTGATGAATGTCGCGCCGCCAGGCCACCACCTTGCTTTCGACGGCACTCACCCGGGCGGCAACCGACTGCGCCTGAGCCGGCGTGCTCAGCAAAGCCCAGGCACACATCATCCCCGGCAGCAGGCCCAGGACGGCTGGTTTGCAGATGGCCGGTTGGCGTCTTGGCAGGTTGGTCACTCGGGCGCTCCTGGGATTAATTTCGAAATTTTTACCATCAACGGCGGCGCTTGTCCAACTCTATGGGTTTGATTTCGAAAATGACGACTGGTGTCTGGATAACGCGGCGAATCGGGCATGACCGCGTCGCACCGCCACGACGGCAAGTTCGGCACCGGGATCGGGGCGCTTGCAGTAATATATGGAGGGCTGTACAGCCCTGCGCCATGCCGGCGTACTCCCGTCATGGAACCCCCCACTCGCGCCTCATGATACGAAACGACGTACTGTCTTTCTTCCGTGCCTGGGCCGGTGATCCAGGCCGCGTCGGTGCCATCGCCCCCTCCGGAACGGCGCTCGCCGAAATCATCACCCGGGAGATCACCCCTGGCGATGCGCCCGTCATCGAACTGGGTGCCGGTACCGGGGTGTTCACCCAGGCGCTGCTCGACCGGGGCCTGCGTGAACAGGATTTGACCTTGGTCGAATCCGGCCCCGAATTCGCCGCCATGCTGGCACGCCGCTTCCCGCGCGCCCGGGTGCTTCATCTCGATGCGGCGGCACTGAACCGCTATGACCTGTTCGACGGCGCCGGCGCCGGCGCCATCGTCAGCGGCCTGCCGCTGCTGGCCATGCCGGCACGCAAGACCATCGCCATCATGAAGGGCGCGTTCGGCCACCTGCGCAACGGCGGCGCGCTCTACCAATTCACCTATGCTCCCCGCTGTCCGGTCGGCCGCCGCATCCTGGACCGGCTCGGCCTGCGGGCCACTCGGATCGGGCGTGCCCTGCTCAACATGCCGCCCGCCACGGTCTATCGCATCACCCGCCGCAACCCGGCGCGACTGCTGCCGGAGTGAGGCCGGCGCGGTTGCTGCGGCGCTAGCGACCGGGGCGTGCCGTCGCGGATTGCGCCAACTCCGGATACCGCAGCAGCAAGGCCCGCAATACCCCGTTGGTCCAACCGAAGCCATCCTGCAAAGGGTACTCGCCACCGCCCGCGGCTCCCGTTCCAGCCGCGGTGACATCGTATTTCTCGACCAGCTTGCCGGTGGCGTGGAACACAGCGAGGTTCTGTTTTATCCAGCGCCGGGCAATGGTGTCGGCCAGCTCGTTCTGGCCGTAGCGCCGCAACCCTTCGATCGCCAGCCATTGCAGCGGCGCCCAGCCATTGGGCGCATCCCATTGTTCCCCCGTTGTCTGCGGTGTACTCACCAGGCCATGCGCTTTAAGCAATTGCGTGCGTACGGCCTCGGCTACCGGAGGTGCCTGGTCCTTGTTCGCCAGCCCGAAGAACAGCGGTGAGGTGGTCGCAATCGTCACTTCATCATTGGGCCGCCGTTCACGCCATAGATAATCCGTGAAAGCCTGCTCCTTGGCATTCCACAGATACTTCTGCACCGCCGCTCGGCGCGCTGCGGCCCGCTGCTTGAACTCCGCGGCGCGGGCGGATGACGAGTCCATCTCATAGGAACGCGACAAGGTCCGCTCCAACTGGTACAGCAGACTGTTCAAGTCCACCGGAACCAGCTCCACCGTCCGAATCGATACCAGTGTCTTGCCGTCGGCAAACCAACGCGAGCTGAAGTCCCAGCCGCTCTCCGCCGCCGCACGCAGATTGCGATAGACCTCCTCCCTGGGGCGCTTGGAGGCTGCCGCCGTGGCCACATCCTCTCGATAGGACTCTTCACGGGGAGTGGCGCTATCGTCCCAGTAGCGATTCAACAGGCTGCCGTCCGGCAGGCGCACCACGCGGCGATGCGCCTGCCCGGGCTGCAACTGTGCGGCACCTTGCATCCAGAAATCGTATTCCGTCCGCAAGGCGTTGCGATAGCGCGAATAGGCTTCCGGTCCCTCGTGCGCCGCCTGCAGCTCGACCATGGCGGCAAAGAACGGTGGCTGCGACCGGCTCAGATAATAGGTCCGGGTGCCGTTGGGAATGTGTCCATAGCGCTCGATCAGCCAGGCGAAGTTGTCGCACATGGCCCGCACCAGTCGATGCTCGCCGCTCGCCTGCAGCCCCACCATGGTGAAGTACGAGTCCCAGTAGTACATTTCGTTGAAGCGGCCACCCGGCACCACGTAAGGATAAGGCAACGGCAGGCGGCTCGACCTCGACAGGGTCTTGTCCGGCGTGCGCATCAGGATGGCCCACAGCTGATCGATGTGCTGCCGCACATCCTGCCCCGCCTGGGTGTGGTACTCGGTGGCCTTGGGCGTGGTGATCGAGAACTCGCGCGCCACGAAACGCTTCAGGTCGAACGCGGGCGCTGCCCGCTCTCTCTGATAAGCCGCGACAATGTCCGAGGGGTCACGGCGCGCCACCGCGTCGACGAAAGTCTTGCTGTCGGGAAAGACATTTTGGGTCTGCACCTGTCGAAACAGCTCGCCATATAGCTCGGCGGGTGTCTTGGGAAACTGGGGCGACTTGAGCGTCAGCGGTGTCTGGGGCGCCGGTGCTGCGCCGGCCAGCCCCAGCACCAGCAGGGCCACCCACGACACCTGGGAAGCCCCGCGCAATACGTGCGTTCGCCGCCGACGATCAGCTGCTGTCATACATGGATGCTACCAAGTCTTCAGAACTTGTAGGTCGCCGATGCCATGAACGAGCGCCCGAACAGCGGCCGGGCCATGTAGATGGCGCCAATGCCGGACGAGCCGATATCGGTGCGGGGATTGCCTTCGGTCAAACCCGCCTCGTCGGTCAGATTGTCACCCGACACCTGCACGCTGAACTGATCGGTCACCGCGAACATCACCCCCGCGTCGACCTTCGAGTAGGACGGCAACACCACCGTGTTCTCATCGTTGGAGTAGCGCTTGCCCACATAGCTGTAGGTCAGATAAAGCTGGCCGCGCGAATCCATGAAGTAGTAGCTCGGCGTCACCCGGGCGAACAGCTTCGGGATGCGGCGAATGGTGTTGTCGGTGAAATCGAAGGTCGAACTGGTGAAATCGGTGTATTTCGGCTGCTGCCAGGTGACGTTGAAGCGCACGTTGAACACATCCAGCGGCAGCCACTGCCCTTCCAGCTCGATGCCCCGCGTCCGCGTGCCGGCGCTGCGGCGTACTTCCTCGCCGTTGGCCAGGATGTCCCGGAACGTGATGTTGTCGAACTCGGTCTGGAACAAGGTGGCGAACAGCACCAGTCTGTCCAGCGAAGTCTTGTAGCCCAGTTCGATATTGGTCACCTTGTCCGGCTCGATGTCGGGCCGGCCATTGACCTGCGTCGCATTGCGCAGGTCATCGAAGTTCGGCAGGCGCTCCGAGTCCGTGTAATGGCCGAACAGCGCATGATGCGGCACGAACTCATAGTTGAAGCCCACCGAGTAACCGGTGGTGTCGTAGCTTTCGTTGATGCGTCGCACCGTGTCGCCGATCTGTGAAGCGGCGTTGTCCCAGGGCGTCGCCGGATTACCGTCCAGGTCGACCGGCGTGCCCTCTCGCAACCGGCCCCTGATGTCCTCATTGTCATAGCGCACCCCGAAATCGAAGCGCAATTGATCCGTGGCCTGCCATTCATCCGACGCATAGAGCGCATAGGCGGTGGCATCGTAGTCGGCCAGCAGATTGAAATTCGAATACGCGGTGAACCCATTCGGATCGGTGATCCCTGGCAGTGACAGGCGCATCGGCCGGTCGTGCACCGTCATGAGCATCAGGTTGCCCAGGCTCCAGCGATCGCCCATCGAATAATTGGCGTAGTAGGCGCCCAGGGTCAGCTGGTTCGCTCCCAGGTCGAAGCTCAGGCGCATGTCGTCCTGCACCGCCTGGTACTTCTTGTTCACCACCCAGTGCCCCTGATTCTGCACGTATTGATCCGCCCCGTAGCTTTCACCCGTCGACAGCACGGTGTAATTCGCCGCCACGCCGCGGCTGTCGGCGAAGTCCGTGCCGAGCACCGGCGCATCGCCCGAGAAAATGCCGTCGAAGCGTACCGAGCCATCGGTGTAGCGCACGATGTTGGACAGCTTCATCAGGTCGTTGATGTCCCAGCGGAAACGCACGCCGAAGGTCGCCAGATCGGGATGGATGCCATCTTCCAGGTTCGAATTCTGCAGGCCCAGCTGATCGGCCGACCTCGGCAGGCCGGCGCGCGCCAGGTCCCGGCTGTGCAGCGAATAGGTGCCGGGATCCTGCCCGTTGATGGCCTGCGGATTCGACGGATTGCCCTGCAGTGGAATGGGTACCGCGAACAACGACCGATCGTTGATGTACTTGCCGAAGATTTCCACTTCACCGGCCGAGAACTGGCCCAGAGCCTTGAAGCGCACCTGCCCGCCCTGGTCCGCGGGGTAGCCTGGATCCCGGATCCCGTCGGACTGGCGATAGAAGCCGCCGAACGCCACACCCCAATGGTCCGACACCGGCCGGCTGAAGGCGAAATCGCCCTGGTACAGGCCGTAGTCGGAGATGCCGAATTTCACCACGCCCTCCGGCTCGTTGCCGGGCGAACGCGTGACGAAGTTGATCACGCCGCCGATAGCGCCCGCTGTGAAAATCGGTGCCGTACCACCGCGGACCGCCTCGACCCGCTCCACCGTTTCGTCCACCCGCACGAACTGGTCGGGGTTGTAGAACGACAATTCCGAGACCGGATAGATGGGGATGCCGTCCTCCATCAAACCCACGTACTTGTAGCCACCGTCCTGAATGATGCCGCGCGCGAACACGTTGCCCTGGGTGGTGCCGGAAGTCGATTCCACCCAGAACCCGGGCACGGCGGAAATCAGGGCCGCCGAACTGGCCGGCGCCTGTTGCGCAATGTCCTCGGCATTGAAAGTGGAGATGGCGACGCTGGAATCGAATTTGGTCCGCTCGCTCACCGCGGTACCCGTGACGATGACCTCTTCGACTCCGAATATGCCGCTCTCGGCAGGTGCCTGCTGCGCTGGCTGATTCGCGGGCTGCTCCGCAAGGTCCCCTGCCGCCGCTGCGGCACTCAACAAGGTGGAAGTGGCAACAGGAAGCCAGATGCGCCGTGCAAACATGACGGTTCTCCCTTGGCGTGCTCGGCCTTGACGTACTCGGTAATCGCAGCGGATAAGCAACAACGAGGCGTTGTTAGAGACAGGATCAAGCACCAAGTTCTATCTATTGTTGCTGAATCTCCAATCGTGGCTAATGTGCAACACAAATCCACGGCACCGTCTCACACCGTGTCATCCATGCGATGACAATCGTTTTCCATATATTCCACCTGATGAATATTTAACAAATATTCCTCCTATGACATATTTTGCGCCAAGCCGATCCCAGCCATGGAGGCCATCGTGCAGCCACCTCGAGACCAACGGCGACAGCTTGAAACCGGTGCGGCCGGACGCGAGACGCTGCTTGATCTTTACCGGCGAGCCATTGCGAGCGTATCGGCCGAGGTGTGCATGCCGGCCACCTACCCCGCGCCTGCCCCGGGTGGCGCAACGCTGCTCATCGCGGTCGGCAAAGCCGCGGCCGCCATGGCGGCGGTGGCGGTCGAGCGGCTGCAAACGCCGGTCCGTGGACTGGTGATAACACGCGCCGGCCACGGCGTGGCGCCCGGCCGCCTGCCGCCGGAAATACCGGTCATCGAAGCCGGACATCCCGTCCCGGACACGCAAAGCCAGGCGGCGGCCGAGCGTGCCCTCACCCTGGCCAGCGAATTGGGACCACGCGATCGGTTGCTCATGCTGGTTTCAGGCGGCGGCTCGGCTCTGATGGCCCTGCCCGCCCCAGGCGTCAGCCTGCCGCAGAAGCAGGCCGTTACGCGCGCCCTGCTGAGGTCCGGCGCCACCATCGCTGAAATCAATTGTGTCAGGAAGCACCTGTCGCGCATCAAAGGGGGGCGCCTCGCCGTCGCCGCCGCCCCTGCCAGCGTAACGACGCTGCTCATCTCCGACGTACCGGGTGACGATGCATCCTGTGTCGCCAGCGGTCCGACCATCGCCGATCACACCACGCTAGCGACTGCACGCGCGATTCTAGAGCGCTATCAGATAGCAACGCCGGTCAGCCTGGCCCACGCGTTATCCGATCCGGGGAACGAAACTCCGTCCGCGGATGCGCCCGGTCTCATCGATGGCACGGTGCATGTCATCGGCCGCGCCAGAGACGCATTGGACGCCGCGACCAAGCTTGCCAGTCAACACGGTTATCAGATCACCGACCTCGGGGACCGCCTCGAAGGCAGGGCGCGCGAACTCGGCACCGAACACGCCGCACTGGCGCTCCAGCTCGCCAAGGACAGCAAACCTCGGGTCATCCTGTCCGGCGGCGAAACCACGGTAACGGTTCGAAACCCCAACGGCCGTGGCGGCCGCAATCTGGAGTATCTGCTTGGCCTGGTCATTGCCTTGGACGGCGCCGACGGCATCTGCGCGCTGGCGTGCGACACCGACGGCATCGACGGCTCCGAAAGCAACGCCGGCGCCATCGTCACCCCGGACACCTTGGCGCGGGCGCGCCGGCTCGGACTCGATGCAGACGCAGCCCTGCAGCGCAACGAGAGCTATCAATTCTTCGAGGCGCTCGGCGACCTGGTCGTCACCGGCCCGACCCGCACCAACGTCAACGACTTTCGCGTGATTTTGATCAACCCGGCGAATCAATAACTCAGATGCCACCCGCCGGCCACTACCGCCGCACGTGAGGCACCCGCGCAGGAGCTTCAGCTGCCTCCATCACATGTCCCGACCGGGCGCGCGCGAAGATCCCCACCGCGATCACGCCCTTTTCCGTCACTTTATAATCGAGGCGGGTGCCCTCCAGCAACTCTCGCAACGCATCCTTGAGCGCCATGCGGCCGGAGATACCAGCGCTGCTGAAGCGAGCCACTTCCGTGGTATCGCTGACCACCGGTGTATTGGCCTGACGGGAGAATTCCACCAGCGCCGTGGCCAGCTTCTGCGGCGCAATCTTGAAATCGCACAGAACATCCAGGTCCAACGGCCAGGCCGCGCTGCTGGCCAGGGACAGGCCGCACACCAGCAGCCAGCCGCGTGCCACCCGCCAGAAATCGTTGAGCCATCCCTTCGTGTTCATCCGCACAGGACTCGCATCAGCGTCGATATTGAAAGGGTGTCGCGCCCTGCGGCAGCCGATACCGATCGCGCAACTTGGTCTGGCGCGACACCATCGGTTGCCGCTGCCCGGCAATCAGCACCGCTTCCGGCCTGGCATCGAGTTGCAAGGGATCGCCGCTCCAGACGACCAGATCGGCGCTCTTGCCGGGTTCGATCGAGCCCAGCCGATCCGCCACGCCGAACATCACCGCCGGATTGAGCGTGATGGCCTTCAGAGCCTCTGCCCACGGCATGCCATGTGCCACGGCATTGCCGGCGTACTGAGTCACCAGGCCGGCGTTGTGCGGGGTGGCCGCATGAAATCTATAGATGGGGGTAATCGCCACCAGCACGCCGGCCTGCGCCAACCGCGCCGCGTTCTCCTGGGTGGCCGCCATGGTCTCGAAATCGAGCGGCAGATTCGCCAGGCTGTCGACGATGACCGGCACCTTGGCGGCGGCGATCCGCCCAGCCACCATCCAGCCTTCGCTGGCCCCCAGCAGAATCAAGCGCAGCTGCGGATAGCGGCGCCGCAACTCCAATGCGTTCAGAATGTCGGCGGCCCGTTCGACGTGAGCCACCAGCCGGGATGAGCCCGTGACGGCGGCACGCAGCGCCATCGCATCCGCATCCTCCTTCGAAGCGCCGCCGGCTGACGCACGGTCCAACGCGGCATGGAGGGTCTGCCACGCCGCGCCACGCGCGCCACCAGCGAGTTGCGCCCCCTGGGCGCCCAGCTCGACGAACAGCGTGGCGCGAGTCCCGAATACAGTGTCGTTGCTCGAATCAAGCTTGATCAGCGCGCCCTGGCCCGCGAACAGGGACCGCGTCGCAATCGGGAAAATGGCAGCACGCGTCACGCCGCGCAGGCGAACTATCGGGATGAGCGTGGAATATGCGTTGACGCCGTACTGAACATCGAACCCCGCGGAAAAATTCGGGTTGGTCGACGCATGATCCATGGTGGAGCTGACGTCCTCGTTTTCCACCAGGCCGAGCTGGGTGTAGGCGTTGAAAATCCCCGGTGTGACCGCTGCGCCTCGCGCCTCCACGATCGAGGCCCCGGCCGGCACGGCAACGTCGGCACCGACGGCAACGATGCGATCGTCACGAATCAGCACCGTACCGTGCTCGATCACGCCCGCCGCCGCCATGGTATGGATACGCCCGCCGGTAATGGCGATGGTATCGGCCACGATCACCGCGGGTAGCAACAGCGTGGGCAGCAGCGCCGCTGCGCACAATACAGCCCTGCGCAGCCTCACTTCCGGTCTCCTTCGCCGACCTGGCCCAGTTCGAAATCGCTCACCGGCAGGTGTCGCGGATCGGCGCGATCGAACACCAGTGCACCATCCACGAACACCTTGTCGGTGCGGGTGTAAACCGAGAAGGGGTCGCCATCCCAGATCACCAGGTCGGCCATCTTGCCCGCTTCCAGCGAACCGGTCCGATCCGCGATACCCAGCGCCTTGGCGGGGTTGTAAGACAGCCATTGCCAGGCCGCCGCCGCGGAGATATCCAGTCCCATGCGCCGCCCATCGGCGAGCGCCTTGGCCGCCTCCTGGTTCAGGTGCTGTCCACCGGTCTCCGAATCGGAATGCAGCATGGCGCAGCCGCCGGCGGCATGCACCATGGCGATGTTCTCGGGAATGCCATCGTTGGATTCCATGTTGTAGCCCCACCAGTCGGCCCACATGGCAACGCACACCCCCTCGTGCGCGCTCTCACGTGCCAGGATGTCTGCGATCTTGTATGCCTCCTGCGCGTGATGAAACGCCCCCATCCGATAGCCGAACTCATGCGCCATATCCAGCACTTGGACCATCTCATCGGCGCGGTGGCAGTGCATATGCACGATCACGTCGCCGGTGAGCACCGCGGCCAGGGTTTCCAAGTTCAGATCACGCTCGGGCGGCCGCAGATTGCGCACGCCACGTGCTAACGCGTCGGCGTATTCCCGCCAATCCGCCAGATAGCGCTGCGCCTTGATCCATTGCTCGCGATAGCCGATGAAATTCCCCATCTTGGTGGCGGGGAACACTCCCAGGTCGCCGTAGGCATGATCGGCCCGATTGTAGGAATAGATCGGCACTTCGCCGCAGGCCATCTTCAAACCATAGGGCGCGCCGGGAAACTTCATCCCTTGCACGGTTCGAGCCGGCACGTTCTTCAGCACCACGCTCAAGCCGCCGAACAGATTTCCCGAACCAGGCAGGATCTGCAGTGTGGTGACCCCGTTGATCAGCGCGCGGCTGAAGCCGGGGTCCTGCGGCCAGACCCCATGCTCGATGCGCCCCCTGGCATTGATCGGCCCGCTGAACTCATTGATGCTGTCCTGGCCCTTGACGTTGGGGCTGGGCCCGGCGCCCAGATGGCTGTGCACGTCGATGATGCCCGGCGTCACCCATTTGCCCTTGCCATCGATGATGGTGACGCCGGCCGGCGCGGTCACCGCGCCGCCGATTGCCTTGACCTTGCCCCCGGACAACAGTACCGAGCCGTGTTCGATCAACTGGCCGCGTCCGTCCAGCACCGTGGCATCGCGAATCAGCACGGGCTGCGACGGCAGCGGCACATAGGTCGATGGGTACGGCTGCCGCACCAGGTCCGCGGGCATCAGGGTTGTGCTCACCCCGGGAACCGGAACCGAACCCAACAGCAACACGCACGCCGCGATACGCGCGGTGCGTACCCTCATGGTTGCTAGATCCCCCAACGGTATTTCAAACTCAGGGTCACGGTTCGCTCCGAACCCATGTAGTAGCCGCTGCCGCGCGACCCGGAAGCGAAATAGCGCTTGTCGAACAAATTGGCGGAGTTGAGCTGTACCCGCCACCGGCCGGTTTCATAGCGAACCGCCGCGTCGAACAGCGTGTACGAAGGGCTGCTGTAGATGTTCGCCCAATCGTCGAAGCGCTCACCCACGAAGCGCACACCGCCGCTCAAGCTGAACCCCTGCAGCGCGCCGGAGAACGCATAGTCGGTCCACAGCGCCGCGGTGTGCTCCGGTATCTGAATCGGCCGCTTGCCCAGATCTATATCGTTGCTCTTGGTCACCTCGGCATCGAGATAGGTGTACTGCGCGCTGACATGCCAGGCATCGGTCAACTGGGTCTGGGCCTCCAATTCCAGGCCGCGTGAGCGCCGCTCGCCGGAAGTCCGGGAAAAGAACTCGTGGTCCAGATCGGGGGTCAGAATGTTGGTCTTGGTCAGGTCGAACAGCGCTGCGGTCAGCAGGCTGCGTCCGCTGGGAGTTTGATACTTGAGTCCGATCTCGTACTGTTCACCCTTGGAAGGCTTGAACGGGTTGTTGTTGAAATCGATGCCGCCCTGCGGCAGGAACGACTGGGTGTAGCTCACGTAGGGCGCCAGCCCGTTGGCGAAACGATAGGTCAGACCGGCGCGGCCGGTGAATGCCTTGTCGCGGAACTCGATGGTGGAGGCGGCGAGTTGATCGACCGTTTCCGAGTCCGTCCAGTCGTAACGAGAGCCCAGGGTGACGATCCAGCGTTCATTGATATGAATCTGGTCCTGCAGGTAGACGCCGGTCTGGCGGTTCTCCTGGGTTCCCTGGATCAGCAGGAAATCCGGAGCGCCCACAGGCAGCCCATACACCGGATCGTACAGATCCAGATCCGGCGCAGTGCCCATGTAGAGTTTCAAGTCCGCATCCACACGGCTCACATCGACACCCAGCAATAGATTGTGCTCCGCCGCGCCAGTGGCTAATCTGGCGTGCAATTGCGTATCGAGCAGCGTTTGATCCAGCCGCTCCTGAGTGGCCACCGAGTAGCGCATCAACGTGCGTTCATCGAGGAAATCCAACGGAAAAATCTCGTGCGCATCCACGTCGGCACGGGCATACCGGAAATTCTGCCGCAGCGTCCAGCGTTCATTGAACTTGTGCTCGAATTGATAGCCGAGGGAGAACTGGTCCTGGTCGTACTTGATGAAGTTTGGTTCGCCCTGCAACACCCCGCTGAAGCTGCCGTCAGGCCGTCGCGCGTACAGAGAGTATCCCTTGGAGTTCCCCTTGCGCATGTCGGTCAAGAAGGTGATCGAAGTGTTCTCGCTCGGCTGCCATAGCAGCGATGGCGCGAAGTACACATGATCCATGGACGGGCGATCGCCTTGCGGATAGCGCCCCTGGGTGTCCGAATCGAGCCCGACTCCCACCAGCCGATACATCAAAGACTGATCCGAGGTCAGCGAGCCGCCGACATCGAGCGCCAGCTGCTTGCGATTGAAGTTGCCGACCTGCACTTCGACTTCGGGAACGACATGAGTGCCCGGCCGCTTGCTCAGCCGGTTCACGATACCGCCCGCGTCGCTTTGCCCGAACAGCGCCGACGCCGGACCTCGAATCACTTCGATGCCATCGACACCATACGGCTCGGTCACGAAACTGGCAAAGTACAGGCCGGTGGCCTGATTCAATCCGTCGCGGTAGTTACCGGTGTACAGCGCATCGAAACCACGCAGGATCACGTATTCGTAGCCGCGGGGTTCGTATCCATAGTTATCCACCACCGTGCCAGGCACGTAGCGCAATGCCTCGGTCATGCTTTGCACTCCGCGCATCTCCATCTGGTCACGGGAAATGATGGAAATCGCCTGCGGCGCCTCGATCACCGGGGTATCGATCTTGGTGGCCCTGACCACGATCTCTTCCACCTCCATTGGCTGGTCCGCCGCCGGCTTCGCCGCCGCGCCGCTGCCGAACGGACCGACGGCCACCACACCATTGCTGGTGCTCTTGTATTCCAGGTGGGTACCCGCGAGCAGCTGCCGTAACGCATCATTCAACGACATCTCACCGCTGATGCCGGCGCTGTCCATCGCCGCCACCGCCTTGGCGTCGCTGACCACCTGGGTATTGGCCTGGCGCGACAATTCGACCAGCGCGGTGGCCAGTTTCTGCGGTGCGATATCGAAGGCGAACCGGTCATTCAGGTCGGCCGCCCAGGGCGCGCCACCAATGACCAGGCTCAGGGGCGCGACCGCCAGGGCCCGCGCAACCACCGAACGCAACAACCCCATCCCTCGTAAGGTTTTCATCGGCTGTTCCCCCTTCGATCGTGTCTCATAATGCCAACGTTGTTGCACGTGTTGGCCAAGACGGTTCAACGGCACGAATCGGACATCGCCAACCCCATGCGACCGTGTCAAAGCTTCATTCGGCAATGCTCAGCGTGGTATAGCCGGGGTCGGCCCGGATCTCGCGCTCGGTGAACGGCATGAGGATCCAGTCCAAGGACGAAAACCGCACGGTCTGATCCGAGAAGTGCGGCGAAGCCGGATCGCTCGACTGCGAATAGGTCAAGAACCCCCGCGCCCGCGGCCCGGTATCGTCGAACTCGACCACCTGAATATAACTAGCCCCGAATCTCACGTTGGCCAGCGGACCGTCCGGCGCGCTCACCATGGCGTTGTAGACGTCCGTACCGCCATGAATGGGGATACGCCGCCCGTTCAGTTCGATCCCCTGGATGTCACCCCAGGGCTTGCTGGCATCGAGTCCCCGCTCCTGCAATTCGACGACGGTTTGCGCCAGCGCCTGCCGCACGGTTCGAACGCAATCCGGATCGTCCAGCTTGATCCCTCGGGGCGTGTTGACCGGGTCCTGGGCGTCGAACGGGACTTGCCAGATGTCCTGGCGGCCCTCCAGCTTCCACAGCCAGCCGCTCGCCAGCGGATAGCCGGTACTGTCGAGATTGGCGTGCAGGTCCCAGCCGGCGAACAGTTCGCATGCCCGCCGCAGCTCGATCTGCCGGCCCGCCAGCGTGACCGGGGTCGTATCCCGGCACACCCGCAGCAGATCATCGCGCAGCAGCGAGCCGAAATAGGATCGGTTGCTGAAAGCGATGTCGCGCAACGAGCGTGCGTTGAAACGCTTGCCCGGCAGGCCATCCGCGCCAGCCAGACGAGCCCGTATCTGCCCGATGCCGATGCGCGTGCGATCGCCCTGCTGGTAATCCTGGGCGCTGGCGATGGGTGCGAACCCAGTCAATGGTTGCTGCGGATTGGTCAGCCAGGCGCTGTCGTTGGAGTTCTGCACGTAGTCGTCGCGCCGCAGCACCGGCAATGCCTCGCCAGGGAAAATCCCGGCTTGCGGCGCCCTCGGATCGACCTTCCAGGCGCAGGCGGCGCGCGCATCGAGCACCATCCAGCCCTGCTCCAGCCATCGTCTGGCGGCTAGCGCAATGCACTCGCGCTGCTGTTGTCCGGTGACATAAGGCACCACCGTCACGTCCGTGTACAACGTGCCGCCGGAGGCGTCCACCGCCAGGGTGTTGACCCAGGGGATACCGACGATCTGCGTGATGGAGCGCTGCAGCTGGTCGAGCGAGCCGGCGCGGTTCATGGCATACCAGGCGCTTACCATGCGATGGTTGTCGAAGTTCGCATCGCGCAACGCATAAGCCGTGCGGGTCGACCATTGCAAATCCGGATGCGGCGCCACGATCGGCCCATAGTCGGACATCCAGAAATCGTGAGTCCGCCGTGTCAAGCTGCCATCGGTGCCCAGTACGTCGATCTCGACCGTCCGCTTGGTCAGCGCGTGCAGTTTGCCGTCGACCCGGTACTTGGTCGGATCGCTGGCATCGAGTTGCAGCGCGTACAGCGTGGCATGCTGCGATGTGTTGACGGTATGAGTCCAGGCCAGGTGCCGGTTGAAACCGATGACCACGACGGGAAGGCCGCCGAGCGTCGCCCCCATCACGTCCAGTTGACCGGGAATGGTCAAGTGGATCTGGTAGAAGCGCAGCGAGCCATACCAGGGATAGTGGGGGTTGCCCAGCAACAGTCCGCGGCCATTCTCGGTGGCCAACTTGCCGAGCGCGACCCCGTTGCTGCCCAGTCGGTAAGCTGGCAGCTGCGGCAAGGTTGCGGCGCGGGCATCGCTGGCCAGAGCGGCACCCCCTGCTGGCGGCTTGGCGTCCACCAGTCCCGGCAGGAATTGCAGCGAACCGACCTCCACCGTGAGCCGCCGTGCGAACTTGATCAGGTCGAGCGGTGTAATGGCTCGTACCCAGGGAGCATTGCGGCACGCAACCGGCAGTCCGGCGTGGCTGCGCTCGGCGAGCAGCCGGTTGACGCCCGCCGCATAGCCCCGCAGCCGCGCCTGTATTTCCGGTGGCTGCTGGCGCCACGCGGTTGCCACCAGTTCCGGGGCATTGAGCAGCTTGAAGAAGAAGTCCGACTGCAGATTGCTGGCGGAGATCGATCCCGACTCCACGTCCGGTCCGCCGACGGCCTCCGGTCCGAAATAACGGGAACGCTCGCCATTCACGGTGACCAGCATTTGCGCCAGCAGGCAAATGTTGTCCTGGGCGTAGGCGTACCCCATGCCGTATCCGAGTCCGCTGTCGTCCTGTGCCTCGATGTGCGCCACGCCGTAGGAGGTGCGACGTATTTCCGCCGCATAAGTCGGCCGGTCGGCGCCTCCCTGGCTGCAGCCGGTCGCAACCAGCAGCGCAGTCATGCCGGCCCATGCGCTTCCCCATAGGCCGCCCAGCGCCGTAATACGTCGGCTCATCCGCGCCCGCCGCGTATCATTCCGCCGATAGCTCATTCGCCGTCTCCATCACTGGCGCACGATGTGTCATCGCGCCCCCACGAAGACGGTCCAGCGTGCAGAAACGGACATCGCCCCAGACCGATTGGCCCATCGCCCTGCGGCAGCGGCTAGCGGCGACGCTTCAGCACCACTTCGGCATTTGCGCTGCGATCGACCTTGACCGGAAACACCTGCTGCAAGCCATCCAGCCAGGCATCGATGTCCTGCAGGAACACCGTGCCGGTGAACGACAGGCCGCCCAGCGTCGGATCGCTCAGCCGAATCGAACGGTGCGAATATCGATTGACGCTGGCCACCACCGTATCGAGCGAATCGCCGGTGAACTCCAGCCTGCCGGCGCGCCACGCCAAGGCCATCGCGGGATCGACCGCCGCCTCCCGCACTTCACCGGACATCACGTTCACGACCAGTTGCTCACCGCTTGCCACGCGCATCGGCTGCCGGTCGTCGACCTTGGCACGCGCCGCCACCTCGCCGCCGCTCACCTCCACGGCTCCTTCCTGTACCGTCACCGCGACCTGGGTGCCCGAACGGCGCACATTGAAAGCCGTGCCCACCGCCACGATCCGCAGGTCCCCGACCTCGACCACGAACGGCCGGGTCTTGTCATGCTTCACCTGGAAGAAGGCCTCACCGCTGCGCAACTGGAGCCGGCGGGTGCGGCCGGTGAAGTCCACGGCGACGACGGAACTGCCACCCATTTCCAGGTGCGAGCCATCCGGCAGGATCGCCGGCTGGTTCTGTGCCACCGCCGTCTGCACCAATTCCTCGCTCGCGACCCGCTCCGGCACCGAGCGGCGATAGTCGGAAAGGAATATTGCGCCGGCCACCGTCAGCGCCAGACAAGCCGCCAGCGTTCCCCACGCACGCATGGAGGGACGCCACTGGGTTGGACGCCACTGGGACGCACGCGCCCGCGGCAAATGTTCCGGCGCCACCTGCCACAAGGAACGCATCTGCTCGAACGCCCGCAGATTCCTGGCATCGAGCTCGCACCAGCGGATCCAGTCGGCGATCTCATTCTCGGTCAGCGAATCCTCCTGCAGCCTGAGCAGCCACATGCCCGCGGCTTCCAGGCGCTGCGTCTGGCTGACTTCTCCCGGAGTATCCACCGGCCGCTCGCTACTCATCGCCCATGCTCTGTTTGGCTTGCGCGGCGCTCAGGCCGCTGATTCGGTGACGGCAATAGACCAGCGCGTACACCACGTAACGACGCACCATGCGTTCGCTCTTGCCCAGCCGCCGGCCGATCTCGGCGGTGGACAAACCATCCACCCGATTCATTACCAGCGCCTGGCGATGGGTCTCGGACAGTTCCTCCAGGCTGGTGCGGAACATGCGCAGTTCATCGGCGGCCAGGACGTGCTGCTCCACTACCGACTGCTCGAACATGTCTTCGATCGGTTGCAGCTTGGCGGCGTCCAGCCGGCTGCGCGATTTACGGCTGCGGATCCGGTCCATCGCCAGATTGAAAGCGATGCGGAACAGATAGGCCCGCAGAAACCCCACGGCACCGGTCCGCCCCAATTCCAGCAGGCGCACGTAGGCTTCCTGGGCCATCTCGCGCGCTTCCTGCTCGTTCTGCAGTTTGGCGTCCAGAAAGCGCACCAGCGTCCGATTGTGCTCGCGAAACAAGTCGGAAACGGCCGCCGCCCGCGCACGCAGTTCCGCGTCGACATTGTCGTCGACCGGTTCATCGTGGGCGGTCATGGTCGGATGCGGGACACTCACCATGGCTTAGACGTACGGCACCGGCGTCGCGGACATGGGCCGCGAACATGAGACGTTATCCGCCGAAACGCCCGGTAAAGCCAGGGCTGGTTGCCGGCCCCGAGGCCGGGGCCGGCAAGTTAATTAAAATCAATAACTTATATGCGCAGCTTCAATGCCCTAGAGCTGAAAATCCCGTCCCGCCAGCATGGCACGCACCACCTTCGCCCGGACCACGAAGTCGCCGAACGATTCACCCGGCTCACGCTCCTGCGCGAAGCGCGGCAACAGCGAGCGCAGTTCATCGAGAATCTGGGTCTCGTCGATGTTTTCCCGGTGCAAGGCATTGAGCCGATCGCCGTTGGCGCTGGCACCCAGGTACAGGTTGTACTTGCCAGGTGCCTTGCCGACCAGGGCAATCTCGGCGAGATAAGGGCGCGCGCAACCATTCGGGCAGCCGGTCATGCGGATCGATATCTCCTGCTGCTGCAGGCCGGCCGCGCGCACGAGGTCGTCGATGCGGTCGACCAGGCTCGGCAGATAACGCTCGCTCTCCGCCATGGCCAGGCCGCAGGTCGGCATGGCCACGCAGGCCATCGAACCTCGCCGCAAGCCGGTATGGCTGGCGACATTCTCAATTCCATGCTGATGCAGCAAGGCATCGATCCGCGGCCGCAGAGCGGCCGGCACGCCGGCAATGATCAAGTTCTGGTTGGTGGTCAGCGCGAAAATTCCCTGATGCAGGGTGGCGATCTCGCGCAGCCCGCTCATCAAGGTTTTTCCGGGCGTGTCGGCTACCCGGCCATTCTCGATGAACAGCGTGTAGTGCCAGAGCCCATCCTCCCCCTCGATCCAGCCATAGCGATCGCCCGAGGACTCGAAGTGGAAATCTCGAGCCGGCTCCAGCGGCCTGCCCAGGCGTTTAGCCATTTCCTCGCGAAACCAATCGACCCCAAGATCTTCGATCGTGTACTTGAAGCGCGCGTGGCCACGATCACCACGGTCGCCATAGTCGCGCTGAATGAGCATGGTGTGTTCGGCCACCGCGATGACATCCTCGGCCCGGCAGAACCCCGCCAGGCTGCCAAGTCGCGGGAACGTGGCCGGTACCTTGTGGGTCATGCCCATGCCGCCGCCCACCAGAACGTTGTAGCCTACGATGCGGCCGGCCTCGACGATGGCGATGAACCCCAGATCATGCGCGTACACGTCGACATCGTTCTGCGGCGGCACCGCGATGGCGATCTTGAATTTACGCGGCAGGTAGGTGGGGCCATACAGCGGCTCTTCATTGGTCGCAGCGACTTCAGCCGGTTGCTCCAACATGACCTCTCGATAGCCGCCGGTGCGAGGCAGGAGATGAGTGCCCAGCCGCTGCGCAGTCTCGGTCGCTGCGGCATGTGCGGCCGACTGCAAAGGATTGGCGGTGCAAATCACGTTGCGATTGACGTCACCGCACGCGGCGATCGTATCGAGGCCCGCGGCGACGATGCCCTGCACATGCCGGCGCAGATGCTGCTTCAGCACGCCATGGAACTGAAACGTCTGCCGCGTCGTCAGTCGCAGTGTGCCGTTGGCGGTGGCGCGCGCTTGCGCATCCAGCGCCAACCATTGGGCGGTCGTGCAGACGCCGCCAGGCAGGCGCACGCGCACCATGAACTGATACAGCGGCTCCAGCTTCGCCAGGCGGCGCTCTTCACGCACCTCGCGATCGTCCTGCATGTAGATGCCGAAGAACTTGGTCAACTGCGTATCGTCGGCGGCGATGGCGCCGGTAACCGGATCCGCCAAGCCGTGTTCGAGGGTGCCGCGCAGATAGCGGCTGTCGTGTTTCAGCCGCTCGTTGGGGTGCAGTTCATCAAGTGGAGAAGCGAGGGTCTTGCGCGGCGGCAGACTCATCAATACACATCCTTCTGATAACGACGCTCACGCTGCAATTGCAGCAGATACTCTTCCGCCTGCTCGGTTGAACGTGCGCCATGCTCGCGTACCACCGCCAGCAGCGCCCGCTCCACGTCCGGAGCCATGGACTGAGCGTCACCGCACACATAGATATGCGCACCGCTCTCCAACCAGGCATACAGCTCGCGACCGCGCTGCTGGATTCGATGTTGCACGTAAATCTTCTCGGCGCCATCGCGCGAAAAAGCCACGTCGATGCGTTCGAGCAACCCGCGCTTGCGCCATTCCAGCCATTCGGATTGATACAGGAAGTCGCTCCAGAAGGAACGATCGCCGAAGAACAGCCAGTTGCGTCCGCGCGCACCGGTCGCCTCGCGTTCGGCAAGGAACGCGCGGAACGGCGCCACGCCCGTTCCAGGCCCGATCATGATGAGCGGCGCGTCGCTGCTGGAGGGCAGATGGAAGGCCGGGTTGCGCTGCACATACACAGGTGCGGTGACGTCACCGTCGAGTTGCGCCAGTGCCCCGGAAACCACCCCGGCCCGCTCCCGCCCCAGCGACTCGTAAGTCACGTGGCTGACGGTAAGATGGACCTCGTCCGGCGAAGCCCGCAGGCTCGAAGCAATCGAATACAAGCGCGGCGCCAACGGGCGCAACAGCTTGACCAGGTCGCTCGCCTCCAGCCCGGCCGGCGCATGCTCCCGCAACAGATCGATCAGGTGACGGCCGTGCAGATAGCGCTGCAGATCGGCCTCACGCCCGGCCAGAGTCAATTGCCGCAACGCGTCGTTGCCGGTCGCCTCGGCATAGCGTTCCACCACCGGACGGCTCAACAGGCCGATGTCCAGCTGGTGCGTCAACGCATCCCGCAACGTCGCGGACTGGGCTCCCACTTCGACCGGCAATTCGGGCGCGAACGGCAGCGATTCCAGGACGGCAGCGACCTCGGCATCCTGGTTGCGCGGCACCACGCCCAGGGCGTCGCCCGGCTCATAGTGCATGCCCGAACCTTCGATCGACAGCTCGATGTGCCGGACATCCTTGGTGGAATTGCGTCCGGTCAGGCGCTGGTTGACCAGCAGCGGGGCATGAAACGGATTCTTGCGGGTGTGCGCAGTAGCAATCGTGGCGCTGGGCCGGGCCAGCGCCAGGCTCGGTGACGTGACACCCGCGTTCTCGGGGTTCTCACGCGCAATGGCCTCGACCACGGCTTCGACCCATTGGTCAGCCGCGGTTTGAAAATCGACGTCGCACTCCACACGGTCGTGCAACCGGCGCGCTCCCAGGGCTTCGAACTGCGCATCGAAGCGACGCCCCGTCTCGCAGAACATGGCATAGCTGGAATCCCCCAGCGCCAGCACCGAATACTGCAGCTGATCCAGCTTGGGAGCCTTGCGGCTGTGCATCAATTCGTACAACGGCTTGGCATGGTCGGGGGGCTCGCCTTCGCCATGCGTGCTGACCACCACCAGCAGGTATTTCGCCTCCTGCAAATGGTTCTTGCGGCAGTCCAGCATGTCCATGACCACGAAGCTCAGCCCGCGAGCATTGGCGGCCTGACCGATGCGCTGCGCCAGTTGCTCGCCGTTACCGCTGTGCGAACCGTACGCAATGGTGATCAGCGGTCGCGCGGCACCCGCGACGGCCGGCTTGGCTACCGGTGCCGCGGAGGCCAGCGAACCGGCCAGGTATCCGCTCAGCCAAAGCTTCTGGCCGACGTCGAGCCGGCCGACGAGGTGTTGCACCTCGCCGGCCAGCGCGGCATCGAACGGAGCCGATGCCCAGAGCGCCGTGGCGCTCGAACCGGCATCGGGAATGGATTGCAATGGACTACCCACAGTACCAACCAGGATGTCTTAAGAGGGTTGCTTCACCAGGCGCAGATACGGCCGCTGCTCCACCCAGCCATTGGGGAACAGGCGGCTCGCCTCTTCGTTCGGCACCGACGGAACGATGATCACGTCCTGGCCCGGCTGCCAGTTCACCGGCGTGGCCACGCGATGCTTGTCGGTCAGCTGCAGCGAATCGACCACCCGCAGGATCTCGTCGAAATTCCGTCCGGTGCTGGCCGGGTAGGTGATGGTGGCACGCACTTTCTTGGCCGGATCGATGATGAACACCGAACGCACCGTGAAGGTGGTGTCGGCTTTCGGATGCAGCATGCCGTACAGGTTGGCGACGGTGCGGTCGGCATCGCCGATGATCGGGAAGCGCGGACGAGCACCCTGGGTGGCTTCGATGTCGTCGGCCCAGCGCTCGTGATCGTGCACCGCGTCGACCGACAGGCCGATCACCTTGACGCCGCGCTTCTCGAACTCGGGGCGCAGACGCTCGGTGTAGCCCAGCTCGGTGGTGCACACCGGGGTGAAATCCTTGGGATGCGAGAACAACACTCCCCAGCTCGCGCCCAGCCAGTCGTGGAACTTGATCGCTCCCGCGGTGGTGGTGGCCTGGAAATCCGGTGCGGTATCGCCAATCTGCAAGCTCATGGAGGTCTCCAACAAAGGTCCAAGGATGAGCGGCAACGATAGCACCCGGCTCATGACACATTTCTATCGAAATGCTCTGAGGGCATTCGATCCGGATATGACGGGATGCCCCGGATAGGGGGTCGCCGGGCGGGCGGAATTCGCCCGGCTTGGCGGCTGACAGGCCGGCCTGACGCGGCCCTGCGCCACCATGCCGGGGGTATCCCCCCTTGGCGCGACGGGCCTGGTTACGGATCGGGCGTCGGTAAGGTCCGCGCCGGAGTCACACGCTCGATGAACACCAGCGCGTCGAAGCACTCCGCCGGGTTGAGGTCGTCCGTGCCGTGATTGCTGCGAAACCGGAGGGTCCGATTCCACCACTGGCCCACCGGCCCCTCCGGCAGCGAATTCAGATTCAGCGAATACAGCGGCAAACCCACGCGAGCCAGGATCGCCGTGGGGGTGTCTGGGGGGGACGGCTGGAGGGGTTTCGGCTTGTCGGGCAGTCCCACCAGCCCACGCTGAGCGGTGGAGCCGATCACCACCAGGTCTCCCCCGAGCATGGCCCGCAGGTGCTCACCCATCGAGGTGAACTCGTATTCCGAGCGTATCGCGCACCTGCCCACATGTCCGTTGTGGGCGAACACGAATATCCGCCCGTCGCGCCCCTCGCGCTCGAGCATCCAACGCACATTGGCGGCCATTGCCGCATCGTTCTGGTTCAGGTCCACACCGCCGACGATCTTCGACTTGGCCGCTCCGCGTGCGCCCGCAACACGCCGGTCGGCATCGATCTGCATGGCGTTGATAGCCGACCGATAGCCTCGTTCGAAGCTCTCCAGCGAACTGTGCGCCTGCCACTCGACCCGTCGCCGTTCGAACAAACTCACCACGTCGGCCAATCCGGCGGTCAACTCATCACGCTCGGCCGACGACAGCGCGTCATAGTCCCGCACCGATTTCTGCAATAGCGACTCCAGTCGCTTTATCATCGACTGTGCCTGCCCGGCGTCGACAGATCGCACATAGCTCAGCGCGGCGTCTATGGCGACACGGGAAGCCGCGGAATCCCATTCACCGCGCCCCACCATGCTATGTCCATAGAACCGCACCTTCCGATGTGTCGTGGGCAGAGCATTGTAGGCCCGCATCCATTCGATCAAGGCGCGGTTCTGTTCGAACTCCACTTCCGCAAATGAGAATGCATGCCGGGTGGGCGGCGCAGCCGCGGGGCCGCGGCCCAGCACGTAGTCATCGACGATGACACCATCGGTGAAGCCGGTCTCCAGCGCGATGGCGGTGAATCCCCGTTCCAGCACCAGGTACTTGAACAGCCGGTTGCGCAGCGCCAGGAACTCCTGTCCCAGATGGATGGGTTCGCCGAAACTCACCACCCTGGCCGCGCCGATCGCCGCGCCCAGCGACCGCAGGTCCGTGAAATCATCCTGCCGATCCACCGAGGTCAGCGGCTGAGCGTGCCGGCTGACCCAGTCGAGCACTGCGGCATCATCCACCGTCGCAGCGAGCGCGTTGCCGGCAGAGCAGAAGACAGCGAGCGACAGGACTCTCATCAAGCTCCGCATCGCCTTCCGTGGCGGCGCGACTCCTAACTTGCCACGCATGCGCGAGAGCGGCACCGATCTCAGAGCCTCATGTCGAACGTGACCGAGACCGAACGCGCCTCACGGTACATCAAGCCGCCGTCGTCCACGCCGAACGAGCTGACCAGGATGGTTTCATCCGTGATGTTGCGCGCATTGATCCCGATCCGGTACTTCTCCTTGAACTGGTAGCTCGCGAACAGGTCGAGCCGGGTATAGGCAGGCAATTCCGCGGCCGGCGAGGTGTAACTATCCGCCGCGCGTGAACCGACGTAGCTGACGCCGAAACCCGCCGACAGACCGTCGAGCCAGCCGGAACTGAATTCCTGATTGACGAATAAACCGCCGGAATGCTCCGGCACGTTGGCTTGCCGGCTCGAGCCGAATTCCGCCTCGTTCATCACCTTGACGTCGAGCCAGGCGTAGTTGGCGGAAACGTTCAGTCCCGGCAACGGCTGCCCCAGCACTTCGAATTCGAGGCCGCGGTGCTCCTGCGCATCGGCGGTGATCGAGAAATCGGGATTGTTCGGATCGGTCATCAGCACATCCTTGCGATCGATGGAGAACAACGCCGCCGCAAGTCCCAGACGCTTGCCGAGCAAGTCGGCCTTGATACCCAATTCCTTCTGCACCCCGGTCTCGTTCGGCAACAGTTGGTGGCGATAGTCACGCGCGAACTGGAATATGATGCCCTCCGCGTAGGTGCCATAGGCATACCAGTTCGGCACGAATTCCCAGGTCAATCCCGCCTTGGGCACGAACACTTCGTTGCTGTTCTTGCCGCCGATTTCGCCGACTCCCGGCGGGCCGGGCGGCACGCCCTCATCGACGATGAATTCCGTGGTGTTGGCCCGGCCGTAGCGCCCGCCCAGCATCAAGCTCAGCCGGTGCGGAAACCGCAGCAAGGTCGTGGCGGAAATACCATGCAGGTTGTCCTCCGTCTCCGACAAGTAGTTGCGGGGAATGGGAATGAACGGGACCTGATTGCCCTGCCGCGGATGGAAAATGTTGATGTCGCCGATCACGCGCTGCTGCCTGAAAACACCGCTGCCGCGCGCATTGATCGTACGGGTGTCCGCAGTCACCGACACCAGGCTGGGCTCCTCCCCCCACCCTTGGAACTTATAGGTGCCCACCACCTCGGCGTACGTGGTCTTGGTCCGGTTGATGCTGTCAGTATTGAAGCGCATCTGCTGGTTGCCTTGCGCATCGGGACGCCCATCGGCAAACGCCGTGCGAAAACCGCTGGTGACATCGCTGAACGCTACGTTGAGCGACAAGTCGAAGCTGTCGGTCAACCCGTGGCGCAATTGCGCGATAGTCTGCGTAGCGCGCGACTGAAAGCGATTCCACGCCGGCCCGATGAAATTCTCTTTAGGCACATTGGGGATCACACCGCCCTCGAACGCGCCGAAGCCCAGGTGGTCCCGGCCGTTGCGCTCCTGGAAATAGGAGGAGATGAACAGGTCGGTACGCTCGCCCAGGTTGAACAGGAACGAAGGCGCGATCACCTTGGTGGTGTGATTCACCAGGTCGACGAAACTATCCGACTTCTCATAAGCGCCGACCAGCCGTACACCGGACCGGTCGCCCAACGGGGCCATCACATCGAGGTCGGCCCGGCTGAAATCGAACGAGCCCACGGTCGCCCGCCCGCTCAGCGCCGTTTCGCCCAGCTTGGGCCGCTTGAGCACGAAATTGATGGTGCCGCCGTAGTCGGTCTGCCCGTAGATCACCGAGGACGGACCTCGCACCACTTCGACCCGCTCGATGGCCGCCAGGTCGAGCACGAACCGATTCGGGATGCTGATGCCGTCGATCTTGATGCCGTCCTCGCGTGACAGCGGGAAGCCGCGCATGATGAAGCGGGCGTCGAACCCGTTCGAGGTGCCCTGCTCCTGCAATCCGGGCACCAGGCCATCCAGATCGAAAATATCGTGCGCGCCGACCGTGGCGAGCAGGTCCTCGGTAACGATGCTGATCGACTGCGGAGTTTCGACCAATGCCAACGGAAACTTGGTCGCCACGTCCGAGTTCTCGGGCTTGAACGGCCGAGTGGACGTGACCACCACCTCCTCGACGGTTTCCTTCTTGGATTCGATGCTGTCACCAGCCGCCTCATGCTGTTGCGCCGTCGCACCGGCAACCGCGCCGGCATCCGCCTTTGCGAGCCTGGTATAGCCGCTGCGCGCGTCGCCCGAGATCGGTTGCGTCCCCTCCTGATCGAACTTGCCGATGGAGATGGCGCTCTCACCGACGGCCTTGAATGACAAGCCCGACTCCCGCAGCAACGACGACAATG
>Ga0182745_1000876_pt1 | contig 30712 bp, 22 predicted proteins | sample eDN3rd30CKraftBY_FD_128523 | JGI IMG/M metagenome (GOLD analysis project Ga0182745, IMG submission 128523) | Enriched backyard soil microbial communities from Emeryville, California, USA - eDNA 3rd pass 30_C Kraft BY (version 2) (version 2) | ecosystem: Environmental > Terrestrial > Soil >... | reverse complement strand
GCGAGGAGTACCTGGAGATGGACGCCGTCACCGCCGACCGCCTCGCCGCCGAGGGCGCCTGACCCCGCTCGCTCAGCGGCCGGCCAGGCGGCGGGAGCGGCGGGAGCGGCGGGAGCCCCACACGATCACGGCGCCGACGACCACGGCGGCGAGGCCGAGCGTGACCGCCGGCGCGAGGTCGCTGCCGGTCCGGGGCAGCTCGCCGGAGCGGGTCCCGGTGCCGCCCGCGGCCACCCGAGCCGACCGGACCGAGACCTCGCGCCGGCAGGCGACGACGCCGGGAGGACGGTCAGCACGCCAGCGAGCAGCAGCACGGCCAGGAATCCTCCCGTTCCACGGACCGCCATCTTCCGTCTGCTGCCCGCTGCGCGTCCCACGAGCCCGATCGTGACGATCCGAGCGCGAACGGAGCGCGAACGACCAGCGCGACGGCCGAGCCCGGTCCCGAGCGGCTGGTGCGGCGAGGTGGCCCGGATGCGCCGACCGCCGCCGAACCAGCGGAACCGGCAGAACCAGCAGAACCAGCAGAACCAGCAGAACCAGCAGAACCAGCAGAACCCGGACGTTCCCATCCGCCCTGGTCCAGCGGCCATCATCGCCCCATGGGACGTCGCTTGGCCTCGCTCGGAACCTTCGCATGGTCGGCGGCCAGAGGCGCCGGCTTCCGCCGCCCGGTCGACCTGCGCCCCCGGGCTCGGTGGGACCGCGGCCGCGCCGCCAGGTGGGGCGCAGCAACCGGCTGGCTGCTCGGCAGCAACTTCACGCCCTCGACCGCGTCGAACCAGCTCGAGCTCTGGCAGCCCGACACGTTCGATCCCGCGACCATCGACCGCGAGCTGGGCTGGGCGGCCGAGGTGACCGGGATGAACGCCATCCGGCTGTTCCTCCACGACCTCTGCTTCACCGTCGACGGCGACGCGTTCCTCGATCGGGTCGACCGCGTCCTCGACCTGGCGGCCGGGCACGGGATCCGCACGCTGCCCGTGCTCTTCGACGGCATCTGGGACCCCGACCCACGGCCGGGTCCGCAGCGGTCGCCCCGCCCGGGCATCCACAACTCGACCTGGGTCCAGGGCCCGGGCGCAGCCGTCATCGACGACCCGACCCGGTGGGCCGCGCTGCGCCCGTACGTCGAGGCGGTGCTCGACCGCTTCGGTGCCGACGAGCGGGTGGTGGGCTGGGACCTGTTCAACGAGCCCGACAGCTGGAACCCGGCGTGGGCCCACCGGGACCCCGTCGGCAAGCGGGCCAAGGTGGCCGCCCTCCTCGAGGAGGTGTGGGACTGGGCCGAGGCCGTCGACCCCGACCAGCCCCTGACCGTGGGCGTGTACGAGGCGGTGACCCGCCACCCCGAACGCGCCAGCGCCGTCGCCCAGCTCGCGCTGGAGCGCTCCGACGTCGTCTCGTTCCACTGCTACGCCGACGAGGCGGGTCTCACCCGGGCCATCAACGGGCTCGCGGCCCACGGGCGCCCCCTGCTCTGCACCGAGTGGCTGGGCCGGCCGACCTCGCCGGTCGCGCTGGCCGAGGCGTTCCGCGACCGGGGTGTCAGCGCCTTCTGCTGGGGCCTCGTCGACGGCCGCACGCAGACGAGGCACCCGTGGACCTCGTGGCTGCGGCCGCCCACGTCCGGGGCGCCGTGGTTCCACGAGCTGCTCCACGCCGACGGGACCCCCTATGACCCCGACGAGGCCGCCCTGCTGCGCCGGGTGTCGCCTCGGCGCTGACCCACCGTCGAGACGCACCGGAGGCCGGTACGATGCGCGGCCTCGCCGCACCTGCGGACCCCGACGACGTGACGGAGACAGCACCGTGACCACCACCGACGCCGACCTCGCCGGCATCGACGCCAGCATCCGCCCCCAAGACGACCTGTTCGGGCACGTCAACGGGGCGTGGCTCGCCACTGCCGAGATCCCCGCCGACCTGGCCGTGAGCGGCGGCTTCATCGACCTGGCCCTCGAAGCCGAGGAGATCGTCGGCGACCTGCTGACCGAGGCCCGGGAGGCCGTCGCCGCCGGTGGCGAGGTCACCGCAGACCAGCGCAGGCTCGGCGACTTGTCCACCAGCTTCGGCGACGAGGAGCGCATCGAGGCGCTCGGAGCCGCGCCCATCGCCGACGACCTGGCCGCCATCGCCGCCCTCCGCTCCGCCGCCGACGTCGTGCGGCTGCTCGGCCGACTCCAGCGCGAGGGCTCCGGCGGCCTGGTCGACGCCTACGTCAACACCGACGACCGCCAGTCCGACCGCAACATCGTGAACCTCGTGCAGGGTGGCATCGGCCTGCCCGACGAGTCGTTCTACCGGGAGGACGGCTTCGCCGAGATCCGCACCGCCTACGAGACCCACGTGGCCCGCGTCCTCGAGCTCATCGGGCTCGACGCGGACCAGGCCGCCGACGGCGCGGCCCGCGTCCTGGCGCTCGAGACCCGCCTCGCCGCCGGGCACTGGGACCGGGTCCGCTCCCGCGACGTGATCGCGTCGTACAACCTGACCTCCTTCGCCGGGCTCACCGAGCTGGCACCCGCCTACGACTGGGCCGCCTGGGCCGAGGGCCTGGGTGCCACCGGCGACGAGCTGGCCGAGGTGCTGGTCCGCCAGCCCAGCTACCTCGAGGCGCTCTCGACCGCGCTGGACGAGGTCGCGCTTTCCGACTGGCAGGCCTGGCTCTCGTACCACGTCGCCATCGGGGCGGCGCCGTACCTGTCGACCCCGTTCGTGGACGAGCACTTCTCCTTCTACTCCCGCACCCTCAAGGGCGTCACCGAGCAGCGCGACCGCTGGAAGCGCGGCGTCGCCCTCGCCAACAGCATCCTCGGCGAAGCCGTCGGCGCCCTCTACGTGGCCAAGACCTTCCCGCCCGACGCCAAGGCCCAGATGGACGAGCTGGTCGCCAACCTCGTCGAGGCCTACCGCGTCAGCATCCGCCGGCTGCCGTGGATGAGCGAGGAGACCCGCGAGCGTGCCCTCGCCAAGCTCGACCGGTTCCGACCGAAGATCGGCTACCCCGACACCTGGCGCGACTACTCGGCGCTCGAGATCCGCGCCGACGACCTGCTCGGCAACATCCGCCGGGGCTCGGCGTTCGAGACGGCCCGCCAACTGGCCAAGATCGGCGCCCCCGTCGACCGCGACGAGTGGCTGATGACCCCGCAGACCGTGAACGCCTACTACAACCCGGGCGTCAACGAGATCTGCTTCCCGGCCGCCATCCTCCAGCCGCCGTTCTTCGATCCCGAGGCCGACCCCGCCTACAACTACGGCGGCATCGGCGCGGTGATCGGCCACGAGATCGGCCACGGCTTCGACGACCAGGGCTCCCAGTACGACGGCGAGGGCAACCTCGACAACTGGTGGACCGATGCGGACCGCGAGCAGTTCCAGGTCCTGGCCGACAGGCTCATCGCCCAGTACGACGGCTTCGAGCCCCGAGAGCTCCCGGGCCACCCCGTCAACGGCGCTCTCACGGTGGGCGAGAACATCGGCGACCTCGGCGGCCTCACCATCGGCCTCCTCGCCTACGAGCTGTCCCTCGGCGACGACGGCGCACCGGTGATCGACGGCACGTCCGGCCGGGGCCGGGTGTTCTGGAACTGGGCCAACATCTGGCGGATCAAGACCCGCCCCGAGGCCCAGCTCCAGCTGCTGTCGATCGACCCGCACTCCCCGGCCGAGTTCCGGGCCAACATCGTGCGCAACCTCGACGAGTTCCACGAGGAGTTCGGCACCACCCCCGACGACGGCCTCTGGCTCGACCCCGAGGACCGCGTCCGCATCTGGTGACCGGCTCACACCGATTTCGGGTCGTCTGTGCACCGCATCGGTGCACAGACGACCCGAAATCGACCGGACGGCGGGGTGCTGCCGGCTGACGGCTGGCTCGGGAGCTGTGAACACCACTGTTCACCAAAGGTAGGGTCGGCGGACACGACGACGACGGGAGCCGTCCCATGTCCCAAGCCCCATCCCTGGCCGGCCGCCGGGTGCTCATCACCGGCGCGGCGCGCGGCATCGGGGCCGCGCTGGCCCGGCGGTTGCACGAGCGCGGCGCGCGCGTCGCCCTCGCCGGACTCGAGCCGGAGCTGCTGGCGGAGGTGGCGGCCTCGTGCGGCGACGCCACCTGGACCACCTGCGACGTCACCGACGAGGCCCAGGTCGAAGCCGCGGTCGCGGCGGCCGTCGATGCCCTCGGCGGGCTCGACGTCGTGGTGGCCAACGCCGGCGTGGCGGCGCAGCTCCCCCTCATCGGCGGCGACCCCGGGGTGATGCGACGGACGCTCGACGTCAACGTCATGGGCGCCTACCTCACGGTGCGGGCGGCCGGGCCGCACGTGAGCCACCCGGGCGGGTACGTGGTCGTCGCGTCCTCGCTCGGCGCCGCGGTGAACCCGCCGCTGCTGGGCGCGTACGGGGCGTCGAAGGCCGCCGTCGAGGTGATCGGCAACACCCTCCGGGCCGAGATGAAGCCGAGCGGCGCGAAGGTGGGCGTCGCCTACTTCGCCGAGCTCGACACCGACATGACGAGCCGGGGCTTCGGGACCGCGGCGGCCGCCCAGCTGACCGGCGGCGGGACGGCCACGAAGGTGACCGCGCTCGAGGTCGGGATCGACGCGCTGGAGCGGGGCATCGCCCGGCGCGCTCGCCGCATCGTGGCGCCGTGGTGGGTCGGTCCGATCCTGCCGGTGCGGATGACGGCGCAGCGGGTGGTCGACCGCTACCTCGCCCGCAACGTCGCCGGCGCCTTGGCCACCGCTCGCAACGAGCAGGTCGAGCTCACCACCATCCAGCCCGACGCGGTCCCGGCGACCCCAGCGGCCCCGGCGGCCCCGGCGGTCCCGGTCGACGGCGCCGAGCCGTGACCGCACCGAACCAGCCGCCGCCCCGCATCGAGCCCGGCGGCCGTGGGGACGTCGGCCTCGTCAACTGGGCCGTGTGCGTCGCGCTCGGGAAGGCCGGCGGCACGCCGCCGCCCAACCTGTTCACGACGCTGGGCCGGAGCCGCGGGCTGTTCCGGGGCTGGCTGCACTTCGCCGGCCGGCTGATGCCGGGCGGCCGCCTGCCCCGGCGAGAGACCGAGCTGGTGATCCTGCGGGTCGCCCACCTCCGGTCGTGCACCTACGAGTGGGAGCACCACGTCCGCCTCGGGCGCCGAGCCGGGGTCACCGCCGACGAGATCGGACGGCTGCAGCAGGACCTCAATCCCGGCGCCTGGACCGATCGGGAGGCCGCGATCCTGGCGGCCGTCGACGAGCTCCACGACCGAGGCGACCTGGCTGACGCCACCTGGGACCGGCTGCGGGTCCACCTCGACGACCGAGCGGCGATCGAGCTCGTCTTGCTGGTCGGCCACTACGAGATGCTCGCCACCGCCATCACCGCCCTCCGCATCGCCCCCGACCCCCGCCGCTGAACCCTCGTCCACCGCATCGGGCTCCACGTCGTCGCCCGCTGCCCCCCCCGATCGGCGCCGAGCCGGGTCGGGCGGGCCGCAGCGGGCCGCAGCGGGCCGACCGGGATCAGCGGGGGACGAGGATGTCGGCGGCGAGGGCCATGAGCTGGTCGTGGAGCTCGGGCAGGCGGTCCAGCTCGTCGGCGGCGACGAGCGCGGTGACCATCGACGACACCGCGGCCACCAGCAGCTCCGCGGCGAAGCGCTGGTCGGGACGCGTGCCGAGCGGCCCGTCGAATCCCTCATGGGTGGCGGCGACCACATCGACGAACACCTCGAGCGAGCGGCGGCGCTGCTCGATGCACGTCGGCCCGGCGGCGTACACCTCGACGAGGAAGACCCGGGCGAGGGCGGGCGCCGCGGCCAGCGCTCCGAGGTAGGCGGACAAGACGCGGTCGAGCTTGTCGAGCGGCAGGGCATCGGAGCGCCGCAGGTCGTCGAGCCCGGCGGTCATGAGGCCGGTCACCAGCGCAGCGTGGGCTTCGAACGCGGCACGGAAGCAGTCGTCCTTGCTGCGGAACTGCTCGTAGAACGTGGCCCGCGAGACACCGGACCGCGTGACGACGTCGGCCACCACGGTGTTGGCGTAGCCCTTCTCCGCCACCGCCTCCGTGATGGCCGAGAGCATCCGCGACCGCTGGGAGCCCGTCACGGCGTCGCGGCTCAGGCGGTGGGGCCCGCGCGGCAGCGGGCGAGCGGGCTCGGCGGGCACGCCGAGACGGTAGCCCTGCCGCGCGGACGGGCCCCGGCACCGAGTGGTGCCGGGACCCGTCTCGCGGGGCGCGCTGACCGGCGGCTACAGGGCGTCGTCCCCCTTCTCCGCCGTGCGGACCCGCATCACGTCGCCGACGGGGGTCGACCAGATCTTCCCGTCGCCGATCTTGCCGGTGCGGGCGGCGTCGCCGATGGCCGTGAAGATGGCATCGACCTCGCCGTCGGGCACCAAGACGTCGAGCCGGACCTTCGGCACGAAGTCCACGGTGTACTCGGTTCCTCGGAAGGTCTCGTTCTTGCCGCCCTGGCGGCCGTAGCCCTGGACCTCGCTGACGGTGAGGCCGAGGACGCCGGCGGTCCGCAGGGCGGCCTTGACGTCTTCGAGCATGAACGGCTTGACGATGGCGGTCACGAGTGTGGCCATGACGGGCTCCTGTCTTGGTGGCGCCCAGTGGCGGGCGAGGTGGCGGTGGGCATCGGGGAGGCCACGGCCGGCACGGGGCCGCGTCCTCGGGTGGGTGCGGTGGCGAAGCCGGCGGGCTCGATCCGTGCCTGCGACTCGGGCTCGACGACCACCGTGGCCGCCGTCACGGTTCCTCGCCGGAGGCTGGCTCGCCCACCAGGTCGGCCGTCTTGAGGTCCGCCGGCAGGCCCGTCGGGGTCGTGTACGTGAAGCCCTGCCCGAAGTCCATGTGGTAGGCGGGCAGGCCGTGCATCGTGAGGTCGATGCCTTCGAGCTCGAGCTCGGGTGCCAGGCGGAGGTTCCAGCTTCCGGGGATCTTCCGGAGGCCGAACATCACGAGGAAGGCGAGCGTGCCGGCCATCAAGATGCAGGCCACGTTGCCGATGACCTGGGCCTGGAGCTGGCCGGTGCCGCCGCCGTAGAACAGGCCGGTGACCGGGTTGGCGTTGTCGGCGCCGGTGGCCGTCGGGACCCCGTAGTGGCCGGCGGCGAAGAGCCCGACGGCGATCGTGCCCCAGATGCCACAGGCACCGTGCACCGGGACCGCGCCGACCGGATCGTCGATGCGCAGGTGCTCGACGAGGTCCGTGGCGAGCGGGATGAGGACACCGGCGATCAGGCCGATGATGACCGCACCCAGCGGGTCGACCCAGTAGCAGGGGGCGGTGATGGCGACGAGGCCGCCGAGGAAGCCGTTGATGGCGAGGCCGATGTCCCACACCTTGTTCTTGCGGTAGCCCCAGAAGACGGCGACGAGACCACCGGCCGACGCCGCGACCGTGGTGTTGAACGCCACCCGGCCGATCCCCTCCCAGTCCATGGCAGAGAGGGTCGAGCCGGGGTTGAAGCCGTACCAGCCGAACCAGAGCATGACGGCGCCGATGGCGGCGATGTTCACGTCGTGGGGAGCGGTGGGGCCGCCGCCGTCCCGGGCGAACTTGCGGCCGAGGCGCGGGCCGAGGGCGAGCGCACCCATGAGGGCGATGACCGCACCGACCGAGTGGACGGCGGTGGAGCCGGCGAAGTCACGGAAGACGATGCCGTCGGGGACCAGGCCGTTGAACCAGCCCATCGTGTTGCCGAGCCAGCCGCCCGGACCCCAGATCCAGTGGACCGTGATCGGGTAGATGAGGCCCGACACCGCCAGGCTGTAGAGGATGTCGCCCTTGAAGCTGGTGCGGCCGATCATGGAGCCCGACGTGATGGTCGAGGCGGTGTCGGCGAAGGCGAACTGGAACAGCACGAAGGCGAAGAACGCCACGCCGGTGCCGTTGTAGTCCGGCGAGTTGTGATGCAGGAAGAAGAACGAGTGCCCGATGAGGGCGTTGCCGACGCCGAACTCGAACGCGAACCCGACGGCCCAGTAGAGGACGCCGCACAGGCAGGTGTCGAAGATGCACTCCATCATGATGTTGGCGGATTCCTTCGACCGGGCGAAGCCCGCTTCGAGGGCCATGAACCCGGCCTGCATGAAGAACACCAGGAAGGCGGCGACGAGGACCCACACCGTGTTCAGCGGGTTGATGAGGTCCGCGGCTTGGGTGGCCGCCTGGGCCGGTGCTGCGCCGGCGGCCGTCTCGAACAGGAAGGAGAAGAGCCCGATCACGCCAGCCAGGGCGACGACCCCGAGGACCTTCGCCGCCAGCAGGAGGGCGAACCGCTTCTGGGTCGGCCCCTCCTTGAAGGCGCTGATGGGCTTGCGCTGCCGTGGCCCACGACCCAGCAGCGGTCCGCTCGAGCGGGAGGACGCTCCCGGAGGTACGACGCCGGCGAGCGCGGGTGACCGCAGCTCGCCAGCCCATGGAAGTTGAAGGTTGCTCATGGCCGCTGAACGTAGAGATGAAGCATTTCGGCTCGATGCGTGACACGTAAATGACAACGCGCCAGGTCATGAGACGAACCTGAACGGATGCGTTTCCCTACCTGCACGGAATCTGACCATCGAGGGCGGCGCCAGCATCGAGGGCCGCGGCGGCGGTTCAGGCGCGAGCGGCCCACCTGAGGTCGCCCGGCCAGCCACCGAGCGAGGGGGTCAGGTGGGCTTCAGGCGGGGCTGAGGTGCCCGTCGACCGGCTCGTCGTCGAGCCAGCGGCCGAGCGCGTCGACCAGGTCCGGCGTGCGCAGGGGCTTGGTCAGGTAGTCGTTCATCCCGGCGTTGAGGGCGATCTCACGGTCACCGGCCATGGCCCGGGCGCTCAGGCCGATGATCGGGATCGGGCGGAGGTAGCGCTTCCGCTCGCTCTCGCGGATCAGCTGCGTGGCCTCGTAGCCGTCGACGTTGGGCATCATCACGTCCATGAGGACCGCCCCGTACTGGGTCTCGGCGCATGCCGCGACGGCAGCCGCCCCGTCCTCCACGATGTCGACCTCGTAGCCCAGCTTCTTGAGGACGCCGACGGCGACCACCTGGTTGATCTTGTTGTCCTCGGCGAGGAGTATCCGGTGCATGGCTGTTCCCTTCAGGGATGGCTGGTCGAGACCGGCTCCGCCGGTCGGGTGATGAGGGCGTCGACGATCCGACGCAGCAGGTAGGACGTGCGGACGGGTCGGATGAGGACGGACTCGATCCCGGCGTCGTGGGCCTCCTGCCGAGAGAGGTCGGCGGCGGCGCTCAGGAGCAGGACCACCGTCGAGGAGGTGCGCTCCTGGTGGCGGAGGTGGCGGGCCAGCTCCATGCCGTCCATGCCGTCGAGCTTGTGCTCGATGATGGCCAGTGCGTAGCGCTCGTCGGGCGAATCGGCCGTCCAGGCGTACTGGTGCAGCGCCTCTTCTGCGGAGGTGGCCTGGTCCACGACGAAGCCCCAGCTGTGGAGGGTGTGGGCGAGGACGCTGCGGTTGACCGCGTTGCCGTCGACCACCAGGGCGCGGAGGCCGACCAGCGCGGCGAGCCCGCGCTCGGTGCTCTGGGTGCCGACGGCCATCGGGAGCGTGACCCGGAAGACGGTGCCGACGCCCACCTCGCTCGCCAGCTCGATGGTGCCGCCCTGCAGGTCCACCAGGCCCCGGACGATCCCGAGGCCGAGCCCGGTCCCGCCGTAGTGGCGGGTGGTCGTCTCGTCGAGCTGGGAGAACGGCTCGAACAAGCGGGCCTGCTCCGGCTCGGGGATGCCGATGCCGGTGTCGATCACGAGGAACGACACGTGGTCGGGATGGTGCTCGGCCGGCATGGCCCGCAACGTGACCGAGCCCTCAGAGGTGAACTTCACGGCGTTGTTCACCAGGTTCAGCAGGATCTGGCGCAACCGCACCGGGTCGCCCCGGCGGCTCGTGATCATGCCGGGCTCGCAGTACGCGAACAGCTCGATGCTCTTGCGGCGGGCGCTGTCGCCGACGAGCATCGCCACCTCGTCGAGCAGATCGGTGAGGTCGAGGTCGATCTCCTCGAGATCCATGCGCTCGGCTTCGATCTTGGAGAAGTCGAGCAGGCTGTCGATGAGGCCGAGCAGGCCCTCGGCCGACGTGGCCACGCCGACGGCGAACTCGCGCTGGTCGTCATCGAGGTCCGTGTCCAACAGGAGGCCGGTGAGCCCGATCACCGCGTTCATCGGGGTGCGGATCTCGTGGGACACGTTGGCGAGGAAGTGCGACTTGAGGGTCGAGGCGTGGATCGCCTCGTCACGGGCGAGGCTGAGCTCGTTGGCGAGGATCTGGTTCTCGGCGATGACGGTCACGTGCAGCAGCACGGCCAGGGTGAGCACGCCGATCGTGATCCACCCGAGCTCCACGGCCACCGGCTGCCCGGTGACCTGGCGGAGCGTCGTGCCGACCACGATCAAGATGGAGAGGCCGGGGGCGGCGAGCAGGAGCAGCCGGGTGCGGTCCACCTCGGCGCGGGTGTGGTCGTCGCCGGCCTGCCAGGTGCGGGCCGCGGCCACCGCGATGGCGACGAACGCCAGGGCGATCGCCAGGCCCACCACACGAGGACTGGCAGCTGACGCCGGTCCCACCTCGCTGGTGGCGGTGGACAGCACGGCGAGGGCGCCGATGCCCGGCAGGAGCAAGACGCCGCCGCGGGCCAGGTGCGGCAGCTTGCAGACGGCGAACACGACGACGCCCAGCAGGAGGATGTCGCTGATCGGGTAGGCCATCAGCGCCACCTGGTCGAGCAGCGGGCGGCCGGCGCTCGCGTCGAAGGCGGCGGGGAGGATGGTGACCCAGCCGGCGAACAAGACGCTGGCGGAGATCATCAGCCACTCGGCCACGAACCGGAGCCGGGCCACGGCTCGGTGGGGCGCGTCGAGGAGCAGGAGCAGGGCCAAGGAGAAGGCGACCATGGCGCCGACCGCCGCCCAGTCCGACGGGGCGATGGCCACCGTCGAGCGACCGGCGCTCTTCCAGAGCGGCTGGGCTTCGGCGCCGGCGCACCACAGCACGCTGCCGATGGCCATCACGCCCCAGGCCACCCGGACCCGGCCGGCGGCCTGCCAGGCGACGCCCAGCGCGATGCCGCTGGTGATCGAGGCGACCACGACGCCCGATGCCCGCTCGGACCAGCCGCCCAGCTCGATGCCGAGCAGCACGATCAGGGCCGACGCGGCGACGCCGACCCAGCCGAGGCGGGCCCAGATGCTCTGGATGGACGACGTCAGCCAGTTGATGAACAGGTCGAAGCGGTCGGGCGCGTCGAAATCCGCCCCGTCCCCGAGGTGCTGTTCGAGCGACAGGGCCTCGGGAGCCCTGCCGCGCGTGGTGATGGAGCCCTCCACACCCTTCTTGTCGGCCACCCTGGGTGTGATCTCAACCACGAAAGGTGGGATTTTGCCGATGTTCGGTCGGATTCCCTCCCCAACCTCCCCAAACGGGTGGGTTCGGGTCCGCGACGCACACGGATCTTCCGCCCCATCCGCTCATCCGCCCGCCGGTGCCGCCCGCGGGCTCAGGCGCCCCCGCCCCGCGCCGCCCGCTTGCGGCGCTTGCCCTCGTGCATGGCCTCGACCCGCCCGGGCGTGATCCGGTGGCCCTCCTCGACCAGATCGGCCGGGACCGCCTGCTCCGACGTGATGTCGCCGAGCCACGGCCCGGCGTCATCGATGCGGTCGAGCACGGAGGTGATGGTGACGTCGCCCGGGGCCAGCGAGTCGAGGTCGTCCCAGCGGACCGGGAACGAGACCGGGGCGCCCGGCCGCACCCGGGGGCTGTAGGCCGCGGCCACCGTGGCGCTGCCCACCCGGGTGGCGTCGATGAACACCTTGCCGCCGCGCTCCTCCTTCACGAAGGCGGTGGTCGCCACGTCCGGGGCGATGGCTTCGGCCCGAGCGGCGATGGCACGGGTGGCGGCGGCCGCATCGTCGACGGCGATGCCGGACACGGGGACGAACACGTGCACGCCCTTGGCCCCGCTCGTCTTCACCACGCAGGCCAAGCCGGCGGCGTCGAGCACCTCCCGCACGAGGCGGGCGCCCTGGACCGCCGCTGCGAAGCCGTCGCCCTCGGGTGGGTCGAGGTCCAGCACCAGGTGGGTCGGGTGCCCCGGGTCGGCGGCCAGCACGAGCGTCGGGTGGTACTCGACGGCCCGCTGGTTGCCGAACCACAGCAGCGTCGGCCGGTCGTCGCAGAGGGCGTACTGCACCTCGCGCTTGGACGCCTCGGCCCAGAACCCGACCGTCTTCACGAAGCCGGGCGCGTACGTCGGCACGTTCTTCTGCATGAACGCGTCCTGGCCCCGGTGCACCCGGATGACCGACAGCGGCCGGCCGCGCACCTCGGCGATCAGGCGGTCGCTCACGGCGTCGAGGTAGTCGAGGAGGTCCCGCTTGGTGGCATCGGCGCCGTCGAACAGGGGCCCGTCGAGGTTGGTGAGCTCCACCCCCTCGCGCACCTCGTCGACCTTCCGCTTCGCGCTCACCCCGCTGGTCTACCCCGACGAGCGAACGTGGCGCAGCTGATGCCGGAACCGGCAGGCGGGAACCGGCCGGTCGCGGCGGGGCGTTCGGATCGGCCCCGGTCCCGCCGAACGACGCGGCGCGCCATCATGGACGGGCGGGAGGTTGCGGGAGATGGACGTCGAAGGGGTGCAGCAACCGGGAGGGACGTGGCCCTTCGTCGGGCGCGCCGCCGAGCTGGAGCAGGGGCGCCGGGCCATCGCATCGCAGCAGGGCGTCGTGGTCTTCGGCGGGGGCGGAGTGGGCAAGTCCCGGCTGGCCGTCGAGCTGCTCGGAGCCGACCGGGGCCGGTGGCACCAGATCGTCGGATCGGCCGGTGTCGCCACCGTCGCGTTCGGGGCCTGGTCGCAGGTGCTCCCCCGGTCGTGGGACGGTGCCGTCGACGACGCTGCGGCCTGGAGGGCGCTGGCCGAGCACCTGCAGGCTCCTGACGGGTCGATCCACCTGGCCGTGGACGACGCCCACTGGCTCGACGCCGGATCGGCCGCGCTCCTCCACCACCTCGTCGCCAGCTACGGCGCCACCGCCGTCGTGACCAGCCGCCGGGACGCACCCGCCCTCCAGCCCGTCACCGCGCTGTGGAAGGACGGACACCTCGCTCGCATCGACCTCGAGCCCCTGCCGGAGGCGACCGTCGCCGCGGTGGTCGAAGCAGCCCTCGGCGGACCGGTGGAGCCCAGCACCATCGCCCGGCTGCATGCCCGGACCGGCGGCAGCCCCCTCGTGATCCGCGAGCTGGTCGACGACGCCCTCCGTGCCGGATCGCTCCAGCTGATGCACGGCGCCTGGATCGAGACCACGCCGACGCGACCGAGCCCCCGGCTGGTCGACCTGCTCGGCGACCGCATCGACGGCCTCGCTCCCGAGCAGCGGGCCGCGGCCGAGGTGCTGGCGGTGGCGGCACCGCTCGAACGCCAGCTCGCCACCCGGGTCGCACCGGCCGCGGCGATCCAGGGCCTGGTGGACGAGGGTCTGGCCCACGTCCAGCGAGACGGGCTCCGCAGCACCGTCGCCCTGGCCGACCCGATCATGGGCGAGGTCCTCCTCGAGCGGCTCGACGCGGGACGCCGCGACGACATCCTCGGGCGCGTGGTCGACCAGCTCGGCCAGAGCCCGGACCTCGATGACGACGACGTGGTGCGGCTCGTCGCCTGGCAGATCGACCTCGGCCGGGCCATCGATCCGAGTACTGCCCTGCACGCCGCGGACGTGGCCGACGGGCGCAGCGACTTCACCACCGCCGAGCGCTTGGCGGCGGCGGCCGAGGCCGCCGGCGCCGGCGCGCCCGCCACCATCCGGGTGGGCGAGGCGCTCGCCCACCAGCAGCGCCAGGCCGAGGCCGACGACGTGCTCCGTCCGATCGGCGAGCAGCTCGAGGACCTCGACGACGACCTGCGGTTCCGCTACGGCGAAGCCCGGGCCTTCGCTCTCGCCCGTGACCTGGGCCGGCTCGACGACGCCATCGAGGTGCTGGAGAAGACCATCGAGACGATGGCCGACGACCGGTCCCGCTGGCGGCTCGAGGCGCACCTGTCGTTCCTCCTCGCCGACTGCGGACGGCTCGCCGCCGCCTCCCCCTTGGCCGAGGCCCGCCTGGCGAACATCGACCAGGACGAGGTCTCGGCGCTCAGCGCCTTCGTCGCCTGCGGCCTGATCCGCACCTACAGCGGACGGTGCCAGGACACGCTCGACCTGTGCGAGCGGATGATGCCGATCGCCCTCCGCCACCTCGACGAGCGGCCCGAGGCGATCAGCTGGATCGTCGCCGCCCAGATGCTGGCCACCTACGTGCGGGGTGACTTCGGCGCGACGCTGCAGCTGATCGAGGGAATGCAGCTCCTCACCGCCGACGAGCCGGATCCGACGGTCCGCGCCGGGCTGCTGATGGCACACGGGCTCCTGCTCTCCGAGCAGGGCCGGCTCGAGACCGCCCTCCGACTGCTGCGCCAGGCCGCCGCCCTCCACGAGGTGGACAACCGGCGCGGCTACCAGGCTTGGTGCTTCGCCATCACGTCGCGGGTCCACGCCCTGCGCGGCGACCTGCCTGCCGCCCAGGAGTCGCTGGCCGCGGCCCGCCGCCGCCTCTGGCCCGGCGGGCAGTCCTTCGCCGGCGACATCGACGTGGCGGCCATCTGGGTCGCCACCTTGTCCGGGGATCGGGCCGAGGCGAACCGGATCCTGGACGAGGGCCTGGACCGGGCCGAGCGCGAGGGCATGACCACGCGGGCGCTGCGCCTCCGCCACGAGGCCATCCGAGCCGGCCTCCCGGTGGAACCGCACGTCGAGGCGTTCGCCACCACCGACATCACCGAGCAGAGCCTCTGGGCCCGGGCCGAGGTCAGCCACGTGGCCGCGCTCGCCGACGACGACGGCGCCGCCCTCGTCGCCGCCGGCAACGAGCTCGCCGGCATCGGCCTCCACCTGGAGGCGGCCGAGTCCTACGCCCAGGGGGCCGGCGCCCACCGCCGCGCCGGATCCTCGGCCCTGGCGGCCCAGGCCAAGCAGCTGGGCGAAGCCCAGCGGGCGCGCTGCGAGTCGGCCGCCACCCCGGCGCTGCGGTTCGGGGAGCTGGTGGTGGGCCTCACCGACCGGGAGCTCGACGTCACCACCCGGGCCGCCGCCGGTCAGACGAACCAGGAGATCGCGGCGGCGCTGGGCATCTCGGTCCGCACCGCCGAGACCCACCTCCAGCGGGCCTTCGCCAAGCTGGGCATCCACCGCCGCGGCGAGCTGGCGGCCGTGTTCGGTCCACCAGGCCCTCCCGGACTTGCGATGTAGTCCCCACCGACGGCGAGGCACCCCGGCCCGGGACGGGCAGCGCCCGCGGGACCGGCCGGTACGGTTGCGGCCCGTGGGAGCAACGGCCGGTCGACACGAATGGGCGTTCATCACCAGCCACTTCCTCGTCCTGCTGTGCCTCGCCGAGGACTCCGAGGCCCGCATGTCCGACGTGGCCGAGCGCCTCGACCTCACCGAACGGCGCGTCCAGGCGATCGCCGCCGAGCTGCTCGAGGCGGGCTACCTCGAGAAGATCCGCGTCGGCCGCCGCAACCGCTACTTGATCAACCGGGAGATGCCGCTGCGCCATCTCCAGACCCAGCACCGCCGGCTCGGCGATCTGCTCGACCTGATCTCCGATGATGAGGGCTCCGACTGACGCACGAACTATGTTTCGTGAATCAGAGTTCTGCCTTTGGGGGAGGGTGCGTGACACCAGCCGAGGTCAACGTCCGGATCCTGCTCGCCATGGGCATCGTCGTGCTGGCGGCGCGGCTCGCGGGGTGGGCGATCTCCAAGATCGGCCAGCCGCGCGTGCACGGCGAGATCCTCGCCGGGATCCTCCTCGGGCCCAGCCTGCTCGGCATCGTCTGGGCGTCGGGCATGGACTACGCCTTCCCGCCCGACGTCGTGAACGGCCTCAAGGTGATCGCCCAGCTGGGCCTCGTGCTGTTCATGTTCCTGATCGGCCTCGAGCTGGACCTCAGCCACCTGCGGGGCCACGGACACCGAGCGGTCGTCATCAGCCACGCCTCGATCATCGTCCCCATCGTGCTGGGAGCAGCGCTGGGGCTCTGGCTCCACCCGCGGCTCGGCGGGGACGCCAGCCGCACCGGCTTCGTGCTCTTCATGGGCGCGGCCATGGCCATCACCGCGTTCCCCGTCCTCGCCCGCGTGCTCCAGGAGACCGGGCTCACCCACACCCGGATCGGGGTCCTGACCATCACCTGCGCCGCCGTCGACGACGTCACGGCGTGGTGCGTCCTCGCCGTCATCGTCGCCATCGTGAGGTCATCGGGCGCCGCCGACGCCCTCGTGGTGATCGGCTGGTCGCTGGTCTACGTCGCCGTCATGCTCACGGTCCTGCGCCGCCTCCTCCAGCGCGTCGGCGTCGTACCGCCCTGGGCCATCGTCGCCATCGCCTTCTTGAGCGCCTGGGTCACCGAGGTGATCGGCATCCACGCCATCTTCGGTGCGTTCCTGGCCGGCGCGGTCATGCCCCGCAACGAGGCCACCCGGGACCTCGCGAAGGGGCTCGAGATGCCGACGCTCACGTTCCTCCTGCCCGTGTTCTTCATCGTCGTGGGGTTGGCCACCCGCGTCGACCTGCTCGACGACTGGTACCTCTGGGGCATCACCGGGCTCATCACCTTGACCGCGATCGCCGGCAAGTGGGGCGGGGCGATGATCGCCGCCCGGCTGGTGGGCGAGCACTGGCGCGATGCGGCGGCGATCGGGATCTTGATGAACACCCGCGGCCTGAGCGAGCTGGTCATCCTCACCGTCGGCCTGGAGCTGGGCGTGATCGGCCCGAGCATCTTCACCGCCATGGTGCTGATGGCCCTCGTCACCACCCTGATGGCAACACCGCTCCTCGCCCTCGTCTCGCCCGACTACCACCGCGGCCAGACCGAAGCGCCCGCCGAACCCGTCACCGTCTGACCGCGGCGGGCGCCCGGCCGCTCGCCTCGTCCGTCGACCCGCCGGTCAGCGCCGGCACCATCCCGGATCGTGTGCGTGGTGCACGAGCGCGGCAACGATCCTGGACCTCGATCCCTCGATCCCTCGATCCCTCGATCCCTCGACAAGGCGCCGAGCGCGCCGGCGACGGCGGGCCTACGGGTCCCCCGCGCCATCGGGAGCGCCGATCGTCCAGGTGCCGGTCGCGGCGCGGTCGCGGTGGAACTCGGCGAAGCGGCCGCCGCTCGCCAGCAGCTCCGCACGGGGGCCGGCCTCGACCGCACGGCCCTCCTCGATGAACACGATGTGGTCCGCCTGGTCGATGGTGCGCATCCGGTGCGCCACCACGATGGTCGTGCGTCGGCCGCGGCCCCCGTCGAGGGCGGCGGCGACGGCGCGCTCGTTCTCCGAGTCGAGTGCGCTGGTGGCCTCGTCGACGAGGAGCAGGGCGGCCTCCTTGAGCAGCGCCCGGGCGATGCCGACCCGCTGGCGTTCGCCACCGGAGAGGGCGACTCCCCCTTCGCCGACCGGCGTGTCCCATCCGTCGGGGAGGCGCTCCACGATCTCGTCCACCCGGGCCAGGGCGGCGGCGGCCTCGATCCGGCGAGGTTCGGCGTCGGGGTCGCCGAGCAGGATGTTGTCGCGGATGGTCCCCTCGAACAGGTAGACGTCCTGGAAGACCACGCTGAGGTCTCGGTAGAGCGCGGCTGGCTCGATCCCCCGTACGTCTCGACCGCCGATCAGGACCCGCCCGTCGGCGACGTCGTGGAACCGGGCCACGAGCGCGAGCACCGTGGACTTGCCGGCACCCGACGGCCCGACGATCGCCGTGGTGGCCCCTGCGGGCGCCACCAGGTCGAGCCCGGCGATGGCCTCGGCCGCCGCGCCGGGGTGGCGGAACCGGACTGCTTCGAGCCGCACCTCGGGCGCACCCTCAGCCGCCACGGCTGCGGCGAGGTCGGGACGGGCGACGAGTGCGGGAGCGGTGAGCAGGGCGTCGATCCCGCGCAGGGTGGTGGTGCTCGACTGGAGCGCGGGCGCCAGCTCGGCCAGGTTGGTGAACGGTTCGAGGAACCGGACCACCACCACGAGCAGCGCCACCGCCTCGGGGACCGACACGTCACCCCGCCGCAGCTGGTCGAGCGCCACGATCGCAAGAGCGAGGAGCGCGAGCTGGCTGGCGACGGTGAACAGGAGCTGGCCCGGCACGGACCACCGCAGGAGGCTGATCGTGGCGACGTGCTGTTCCGTGAGGGCTCGTCCGGCGGCGGACCGGTCGGGATCGGCGCGGCGCGCGCCTCGGAGCGCCCGTTGGGTCCGAGCGAACTCCAGGACCCGGTCGTCCAGCTCCGAGAGCGACGCGGCGTAAGCCGCGTCGGCGCGCGTCGAGCACCGGTTGGTCGCCCACCAGGCGGCGAGGAGCAGGGGCGACGCGGCGAGGGCGGCGAGGCCGAGCGGCCAGGCCACGAAGAGCAGCCCGATACCGATCGCCGGCGGCAGCGCCACCGCGAGCACGAGGGGCGCGACGAGGTTTCCGATCGTCTGGGCGACCTCGGGTGCGGTAGCGGCGATGGACCGCTGGGCCTCGGCCCGGCGGGGACCGGAGAGCCAGCCGACGGGCAAGGTGGCGACGTGGTCGACCAGCCGGTGCTGGTACTCGCCCATCACGGCGAGCCCGAGCTCGAAGCCGTAGCTGGCGAGGCGGTGCTGCGCGGCCGCCTGCACCCCGACGGCCACGGTGAAAGCGGCGATCCATCCCCCGGCGCGGCCGGGATCTTCGGAGAACAGCCGGGCCAGGACCGGGATGAGCAGCACGCAGGTCGCCGCTCGGAACACGACCGTGACCGAGAGGAGGGCGACGAAGCGCCGGCGCAGCCCCGCGGCGCGCTCGGGGACGAGGCGGGCGAGGATCCGGATCATCCCGCGCTCCCTTCCGAGTGGGAGCGCCACAGGTCCCGGTAGCGCCCCTCGACGGCGACGAGCTCGTCGTGCGTGCCCGCCTGCACGAGGCGGCCGCCGTCGAGCACGCAGATCTGGTCGGCGTCCACGATGGTGTGCAGGCGGTGCGCGATGACGAGCACGGTTCGATCCTGGAGCAGGCGGCCGAGCGCGACCTGCACCTGGCGCTCGGACTCGGGGTCGGCGAACGCGGTGGCCTCGTCGAGCAGCACCACCGGGGTGTCGGCCAGGATCGCCCGGGCGATGGTGATGCGCTGGGCCTCGCCGCCTGAGAGCGCGATGCCGTCGCCGAGCACGGTGTCGTAGCCGTCGGGCAACCGCTCGATGCGCTCGGCGATGGCCGCCGCGGATGCAGCGGCCTCCACCTCGGCTCGCGCCGCGCTCGGGCGGGCCAGCGCGATGTTGTCGTGGACGGTCTCCCGGACGAGGTGGACGTCTTGGAGGACGAACCCCACCTGCTGGTACAGCTCGTCCGGCGAGAGCGTGCGGATGTCGGTCCCGCCGAGCAGGATGCGACCCGTGCCGGGGTCGGCGAACCGGGCGACGAGGGCAGCCAGGGTGGACTTGCCCGAGCCCGATGGCCCGACGAGCGCGGTGACCGTACCCGGCCGCAGCGTGAGGTCGATGGCCTGGAGCACCGGCTCGCCGGGCCGGTACCCGAAGCTGACGCCCTCGATCCGGACCTCGCCGGCTGGCGCCGCGGTCACCGCCACCGAGCCTCCCTCGGCCGTGTCGAGCTCGGGTTCGGTCAGGGTCAGGCCGATGCGCTTCGCCGCCTCGCGGGCGTCGCGCACGCCGACCATCCCGTACGCCAGGCCGAGCAGCCGCGGGCCGAAGGTGGTCCCGAGCAGCAGGAACGCCAGGAGGTCGCCCGCCGCCATCCGGTCCGAAGCGACGAGGAGGCCGCCGACCACGACGATGAGCCAGAGGAACGTCGCCGGGTCGGTGATCAGCGCCGCGGTGGCCTTCTTGGCGACGAACGGCCGCTGCCAGGCGGTGAGGAACCCGGTGTACTCGTCCACGCTGCGCCGGTACCCGCTCCGGCCCGACCCGCCGAAGACCCGCACCACCGGGAGGCCGTCGAGGTAGGCCCCGGCCTCGCCGTCCATCCGGCGGGCCCAGGCCGCCACCTTCGGGATGGCGGAGCGGCTGGCACCTGCCATCGATGAGAAGAGCACGGCGTACACGAGCACCGGGAGCACCAGCACGAGGGTGAGGCGGGCGTCGACCACGACGAGGTACGCGAGGACCGCCACCGGCGCCACGACGGCGGCGACCGCGTCCGGGGCGGCGTGGGTGACGAGGCTGTGGAGGCGGGTGGTGTCTTCGGTGACCGCCTGCTTCACGACGCCGCCGTTGCGCTCGGTGAACCAGCCGAGCGGGAGCCGGGCGAGTTTGGCGAGGAGGCGTCGTCGGACCTCGAGCGCGAAGCGGGCATCGATGACGTGGAGCCACAGCATCAGCACCGATTCGGCGAGGGCGGCGGCGCCCAGCACGACGAGGGCGATCCGCACCAGCGGCCACTGGTCGCTGACGTCTTGCCCGTCGAGCAGCCGGCGCCCGGCCTCGGCGAGCAGGACGAACGGCACCAGGCCGGCGAGGGTCACGACAGCCTGGGCGGCCCCGGCGATCCGCATCGTGGAGCGGACCGGATCGAGCAGCTCGGTGCCGGCGTTCGCCCGCCAGCGGCCCTGCCCACCGTCGGCCGGGGATTCGGGCCCGCCGCTGCCGGTGGCCGCCGTAGCCGCCGCGGCCGGCGCAGGTGCCGGCTCGGATCCGCGGGGACCGGCGACGGCCTCGTGCTCCTTCGCGGCGGCCTTGGCGGCGGCCTTGGCGCCGCGGCTGCCTCCGAACGAGCGGCCGTGGATCCAGTAGGCGGTGGCCTTCACCTCCGACTTCGGGAAGCCGAGCTGGTCCGACAGCGCCGCCTTGACCGCCTTCGTGGTCGACCGCTCGGCGCCGACCCACGCCTTCCAGTCCGACCAGTCCCGGCCCGACAGGGCCTCGGGGACCCGGGTTGCGCCCGGCACCCGGCGCACGCGCTGGACCACCGCCTTCGGGTGCTCCGCGAGGGGGATGGCGAGCTCGTGCTCGTGGCCCCACTCCAAGACCACCTCGACCGGCAGGTGGTGGGGCACGACCCCCAGGATCGAGTTGATGGCGGGGATCGACGACGCGTCGCCGACCAGCAGCACGCCGGCCGGTTCGGGATCGCCGATGGCGAACGCCTGCGAGCCGTAGACCGTGGCGGCGATCTCGTCACCCGGTTGGCACCGCTGCGCCCACGTGGCCGCCGGGCCCGCTGGCTCGTGGATCACGAAGTCGAGCACGAACGTGCCCGCCTCGATGTCGGGCTCCACCACCGTGTAGCCCCGCTGGACCTCCAGACCGGGGTCGACCGGATCCGGGAACCACAGGCGCAGGTAGTCGGTGGCGCCCGGCCGGAAGTCGTCGAACAGATCGGTCGAGGAGAAGCGCACGCGCCGGAACCCCGGCACCACATCGGCGGTGCCCTCGACCCGCAGCACGTGCTCGGCGGCGCCGAGCGCGCGCAGCATCGTCCCCTGGAACCCGCGAGCCACCGTCAGCTCCGGTCTGGGCCGGCGCAGGCGGTTCCGAGGCGGCGCACCGATCTACTCCCCTGCGGCCTTCTCGAGGGTGGGCCGGATCTCCTCGATCGCCCACGGGATCGACAGCGGCGACGGGGTGTTCAGCGCCCAGGCGCCGCTCATGTCGAGGATCTGGGCGGTGCCCGCTTCGACGGCGGGGAGCCGGTCCCAGCCGACGATGTCGGCGGTGTCGGTCCCGTTGGTGAGCGCGAGGAGGATGTCGCCGTCGAGGGCGCTGATCTGCTCGAGGCTCAGCTCGGTCCGGCCGTTGGCCCCGTCGCCGAGGGCGACGATGCCGGGCGCCAGCTCCAGGCCCAGCTGGGCGAACAGGACGTTCGCGCCGTCGTCGGGGTCCGAGAGCACGACGAGCTGGTTGCCGGCCGGGTAGTAGTTCGCGAACGCGATCGTCTTGCCCTTCAGCCCGGGGAGGTCGGCCGCGACCTGCTCGACCTGCGCGTCGACGTCGTCGACCACCTGCTCGGCCCGGTCGGGATCGCCGAGGATCTTGCCGGTGAGCGCGGTGAGGTCCTCCCACTTCTGCACCTGCTCGTCGGTGGGCGCGGCGATCACGTCGAACTGCCCGGCAAGCGTGTCGTAGTCGGACTGGTCGGTGAACACGTAGGTGCCCAGCACGAGATCGGGCTTGAGCGCGGCCACGGCCTCCACCGGCACGCCGTCGGTGTAGGAGATCGGCTCGGAGCCGGCGAGCAGGTCCTCCTCCCACGGGAACGTCCCCCCGCCTTCGACCTGGGAGCTCGTGACGTAGCCGACCGGCGTGACGCCCATGGCCAACAAGACGTCGGTCCACTGCGGGTCGAGGCTCACGATCCGCTCCGGGCGCTCGGAGATCTCGGTGCGGCCGTACACGTGGTCGACGGTGAACGGGACGAACGCCGACGCGCCTCCACCGGCGGCGATCGAGCTGGTCGGCCTCGACGAGCTGTCCGAGCCGCTCGACCCCCCGCATCCGGCCAGGGAGCCGACGGCCACCGCCGCTCCTGCGAGCGTGACGAGCGCACGCATCGATCGCCTTCTGGCCTGTTCGTCCCGCATGACCGAGCCTCTCCCTGACATAGAATGTCAAGGTACCTTAACAAGCTTGCATCCGATGCCCTCACCGAGCACGCCGCGACCGTCGCGGCGGGTCACGGCGCGTCGCGACCGATGGCCCGGTCCGGCGACGACGGGACCCGCGGTCACGGCGAGGAGCGATCACTGCTCGCCGATGCCGGCGCCGCGCGCCGTTCGAGCGCGCTGATGGGCAGGATCAGCGGCGTCCCGCTGGTGGGATCCTCGATGATCTCGCACCGGAGGTGGAAGACCCGGGCCACGAGGTCCGTCGTCATCACCGCTCGCGGCGGCCCCCGTGGCGTGGGGCGACGAGGGCGATGAACCCGATCGGTCCGGCGACGGCCGTCGCCACCGCGGCCAGGACCACGCCGACGAGCAGGAGCAGGGCACGGGCGAGCTCGACCTCGAGGTCGAGGTTGCGGGCCAGGTCGTCACCGAGCTTGACCATCCGGAGGTGCGGCGCCAGCGCGAGCGACACCGGGACGAGGACCGCCAACGCGATCACCGGGGCCACGACCGCAAGCTCGGCCCGGCGCGTCTGGCGGGGATCGTCGACGTGCCGGCGTCGACGATGCACCGGATCCTGGTCCGCCACGGCATCAACCAGCTGCGCTGGATGGACCGCCCGACCGGGCGGGTGATCCGCCGGATCGAGACCAGTCGCTGCGGCGAACTGGTTCACATCGACGTGAAGAAGCTGGCCCGAATGCCCGACGGAGGCGGCCACCGCAAGCTCGGCAGGACCACCGAGACCAAACGCCGCTCGCATGTCACGCGAGGCGGCTACACCCACATCCACACCGCCATCGACGCCTACTCGAGGCTCGCCTCCAGGAGTTCGCCGGCACCGAGAACACCGACAACTGCACCGCGTTCCTCGACCGGGCCGTCGCCTGGTTCGACCAGCACGGCATCACCGTCGAGCGGATCCTCACCGACAACGGCTAACGGCTACCGCTCGATCCCATGGCGCGAACGCTGCATCGAGCTCGGCATCAAGCACTCACGGACCAAGCCCTACCACCCGGCCACGAACGGCCGAGTCGAGCGGTTCAACCGCACCCTCGCCGACGAGTGGGCCTACGCCCGGCTCTGGAAATCAGAAGGCAGCCGGGCCCTCGCCCTTGACCGGTTCCTCCACCGCTACAACCATCACCGGCACCACACCGCCATCGGCGGCCCACCCGCCAGCCGCGTCAGCAACCTGGCAGGACACAACACCTAGCCGAGCGGGCCGGGGTGCTGCCTGCCCTGCGAACGCGAACGAATTGGACGGCCCTGTCATCGCTCTCGACCTGAGCGAGCGTGGCCCGTGCACTCATCCGCGATGACGCATGCGATCGTCGGGACCCTTGCGGCGTCAAGACTCCCAGATTCCGACGACGCGATACATCGACCGTGTGCTCGCTCCTTCAAGCGGCAGGACGCGGTGCGCATATCGCCTGTTCGGCCACAGAAGGAGGTCACCTTTAGTCCACCGGTGCGTGACACAGATCTCTGGCCAGTTCAGACGAGTGAACAGGTACTGGAGAAGAAGGTTGGACTCAGGTTCGGTCCAGCCCACGATGCCCGCTGCGGTTGCCGGAGCACCGAACATCGCCTCGCCCCCGCCCTCAACCTCCACGATCAATGGATGGACCGCACCCGCAACCTCTTTCGCACCTTCGCCGTCAGGTGAGGGGTAGTACGCAGAGTGTCGGAGACGCAGCGTGCGCAGAACGTCCAACAGGCCATCAGACACGAACTGCAGAACTCCGCAGCCGTCGGCGAATACCGTGGCTTCTGAGGAACTAGAGGCGTGCTGGCAGTAGAGCAGAGACCAGTCCGGCGGCGAAGCCATGAAGCTTTGGTCGTGATGCCACCCTGCATTCACCGCTATGGCGCCGTCAACCGATACCTCAGTGACCACCTCGATAGCTTTTGTAGGCGGGAGAGCCACCGGCGACAACGGTTCACCAATGGCCTCGGCCAGGGCGTGCAGCTGTTCGGTCTTGAGTTGCACGCCCTGCGCAAGCGCCAGCGAGCCAGTCCTCGCTGCCTTCCCAAGGGCCTCAGCGAGCTCAGGGAGGGTCGAGCGTGGCCCGGCGGCAGCAGGTCCGATGGAGGGAGGTCCGACGTAGGGGGTCAGTGGCATGGGCCGTCAACTCCGGCCCTGGATCCCCAGCAGGGGCTCGATCTCGCTCCCCAAGCGGACGGCTCCGGCCCGCATGTTCGGCCAAGCCTCCACCAGGTGCGTGAAATCACGAATGGACCCGATGACTCCCTCTTCCAGCGAGGCGCCTTCGGATTCGATCGCCTCGCTCACGGCCAGCAGGCGAGATCGCAGGGGATCAACGCTCTCGCTGCTCGCCTCACGATAGATCCGGGCTGCAGCCGTCCGGACCTCTCGCATGGCGCCTTTGCTCCCGTCCGCTGCGTCCAGGAACGACTTGCTGTAGGTCGCGGGATCGAAATCCTGGAGGCTGCCCCACCGTGAACCAAGCGTCTCGTTGTGCATCGACCATGCACGTCCCATCTGCAGGTATCGGAGGTCACGGAGGGCATAGTCGACCACGTCGTCGATCGACCGCTGGTCTCGCCGGTACGGCCCGTAGTGGTGCTTGACCTTCCTCGTGTGGAACATGACCGGGAGAGACATCTGCCAGGCAAGGTCCTTCGTCATGTAGTCGCTTCCCACGAGGTTCAGGGCTGGCATCTCGGGCAGGTAGTGAAAGATCTGCCCGATCGCGCACGCCTGCATTTCGACCCGCTCCTCGTAGTCGATCCATGCGGCGTCCGTCTGATAGCGAATCTGCGGCTCGCCGTACATGAAGAAGCCAGCCAGCATCTCGGTTCCCAGGCGATCTGCCGATCCGGAGCCCAGGGACTGAAAGGCCGTCGCTCGGTCGAACCCAGCGCTCAGCAGGTCGCGGCGATCGAACGCCGCGTCGCCATACCCGCACGTACCGACGCATGCGATTTGAGCTTCGGGAGCGAAGTGCCGTTGGCCACGCTGGGATTGGATGGCGCTCGTCTCGCCAAGCGGCTTGCCGAGCATCGACAGCTCAAACTGGGCTGGCCACCGACCATGCTCCACCTGCACATCAGAGTCCCGGCGATGCACGGCGTCGGCACCGAGCGCGATTGCGGCCAGATAGGCAACGTTCGGGGCTGCGCCGTAGGAGAGGCCCACAGGCAGCAACAAGTCGCGCACCCGTTCTCGCTGCTCGGGGCCAAGATCACATCGCTGAAGTACCGCATCCACCAGTTCCTCGGAACGCTCCCGGGTGAGGTGGCTGGAGCAGAGGCTCCCGTGCGCCTCCTGGGCGGCGGCCAGCGCCGCCCCATTGCGCTCGCTGGTCTCAGGAGAGGCACCGTGCTCGACGAGTAGAAAGCAGGCACCAGAGGTGCTTCGGCTGTGCACCCACTCGGCCTCCGCAAGGACGCCCTCGAGTAACGCATCGACCGGCCTATGCGTGGGCAGATACAGAACATTCGAGACCATGGTGCTCCTCAATCTCCCGGGGGTGGTCCGCCACCGACTCCGCCTGGGGGTACAGACCCAGCCGTATAGAACATCATTGCCACGGACGCGGATGGGAGCACCCAGTCCGAGGAGGAGTATCCCTTAGTGTCGTGCGGCGGATACTGTGGATGAACGACCTCGCGGACATTGTCCGTTTGAAGGGCCTCAACCACGACCGGAGTGAAGGCCGACTCGGTGTACTCGCAGCGGATGTCGATGCCTAGGGTAAGCTGGCCAGGTTGGAAGAAGACATAGCTTCCCTGCCTCGGCGGAGGAAACCTCAGGTGTACCTCTTGGAGATACTCTAGGCGATCACTCACCGGGACACGCAGGGACACGCGCTTCTCATTCGTCGGCGAATCCGGGTCGACTTCCAGGGCCTTGAGGTCCGCATCAATTCCATCGATGCTCACTTGCTTGATCTCAAACAGATCGAGGACCTCTTGGGTTGTCTCGCCTTCGACTCGGCGATAAGTCCAGGTGAATACGTCCGGATCACGATCGAGTGGAGCATCATGTTCATCGTCAAGGACGATGAATCGATACCGAAAAACCTCGCTCGGGCGTTCGTTTGAGAGGAAGGACGTGATGAGTTCGGCGCACGGTCGCTCTCCAGCCACCACTGGGCGATCTCTGGCCAGATAGCGCACCCTGAAATCGCGAAGGACCCTGCGCCCAGAGAACTGGGCTGCTGTGCGTTCAGCGAGGGGACGGGCCTTGTCATCGAGATTCGCCAGGATGATCGCCTGCAGGTACTCGCGCCGTCGCTCGTCCGTCAGGACCTCCTGGACGAACCTTGGATCACCAACCACTGCAGCGACCGTCTGGGTCGCAATGATCTCCTTGGTTCGCTCCGCAGCAGCCTCAGCCTGAGCGAGTACTGCTGCCTCGCTCTCCCGACGATTGAAGAAGTCGAGAGCGATGCTCACGACACCCGCGCCGATGAGCGCCGATCCGACGGCCACCATTCCGTCTGGAATGCGAGTCGAGTCTTCAATCAATGAATAGCTCTTGGATGTCTTGTCGTACTCAAGCCTGGTGCTCGTTGTCGGGGCTAGCAATGTGATCGCGATTCCAATAGCGACGGCGAAGAAGGCAACGAGCAGCATCTTGTTGCGTCGGCTCCGGCTGACGATGTCATCAAGCCTTCGTGCTTCAGCAGCGGCCTTGTCGAGCGCTCCTTCCGAGTCGAAAGGGCCTGGCAGTGGGCTCAATGCCCGCCCCCGCCCCCGCCCCCGCCCCCCTCGCGCAGAAGCCTCATGCGTCGATCTTCGGGCACCTTCTTCGGCGGCTTTGGGTCACCGCCTCCGCCTCCGCCACTACCCCCACCGTCTGCGATCGGCTCACCGCCACCCGCATCGTCCAGGTCGCCTTCGATCACGGGCCTCCCTCCCACTAGAACGCAGTAACCGTACAACACTGTTCGAAGGAATGAGACGAAGACCGCAGTGTCTACGGGTTCGGACCCCTCCGCCTGCGACACCATTGGAATTTCTCGGTCTGGTCCGCTCCTGAACAACAAGTGGTCCCGGCGGTGCGCGAACACTCCCCGGGGCTGGACGGAACCTTTGGAGAGGTGCCGACACCGGCCACGGTAGGAGCCGTGCCGTCTCGGCGCGGACACGAAGCGGCGGTTCAACCGAACCGAGAACATCCACCAGACCCCCAGACCGACCCGACTTCAAACGGCTCTACCGCCGACGCAAACGACGCCGAGTCCATCAACCGGGCCCTCGACGACACACTCTGGCTCCGCCGAGCCCACTCGGTCGGGCACGTTCGACAGCACCTCAATCTGTTGACCTACCGCGCTCACCGTCAACTGCCTTGCCCTCTGGCGCCACCAGGCCCGCCACGGCGACCTACCCCCTTCTGCTCGCAGCCTGACCCGACCTCCGATCGGCGGCTCGAGTGGCTTCGCCACGCCCGGACGCGAGGCGAAACATACGGAAGGCGGCGTTGGACGGCTGCAACGGCTCGCGGCCGGCTCGAACGACCGTCGTAGGATCGTTCGCTCAGTCGGATCTGAGGCCGTAGGAGGTTTCTCCCGCGTTCTCTTCCGGCCCCGCCCTCGTAGCTCAGTTGGATAGAGCAACCGCCTCCTAAGCGGTAGGCCACAGGTTCGATTCCTGTCGGGGGCGCTCTGTGATGTCGCTCCACTTTCGGTCGGCGGCCGCACCGGAACGGGCGGCGCCGAGCCGTCAGCGCTTGGGGCGCAAGGCCTTCTTCACCAGGCCCCCCGCTTCGGACCAGTTGCCGTTGAGGGTGGCGAGGATGGCGTCGACGGCGGCGAACCTGACCAGGCCGTCGCTCAACAAGACGAGGGCCCGGACCGGGCCTTCCCTGAGGGCGGTGCGGACCATCGTGAGGGTGGCCTCGTCGGGGTCGGGGAACTCGGACAGGGACTGCCGCAGCCCCTCCCGCACCACCGCGGCGCCGAGGAGGCGGCCGATGGGCGAGGACTCCAGGTCCTCGAGCGTGGAGTTCCGGTGGAACGGCCGCGCCGGAGGGACCACCGGGATCGGCTTGCCCAGGAGGACGGCGAACTCGTCGTCGGTGGCGACCATGCCCGCCGGCTTCGGCACGGCGGTCACGACGTCGTCGGACTCGACGGTCACCGGCAGGAACGTGACGGCTTCGACCGACGAGCGGGCGACGGCGATGTCGAAGGTGCCGGCCTCGACGAGCCAGTCCTGGGCGGCCACGTCCCAGATGGCGAAGGCCCGCCGGTCCAAGACGATCGACACCGTCTCCGATTCCCCGGGCAGCAGGTGGACCTTGGCGAAGCCCTTCAGCTCCTTCGCCGGGCGGTGCACGGAGCACTCGCGGTCGTGGACGTACACCTGCACGACGTCGCTGCCCGCCCGGTCGCCGGTGTTGGCGACGGTGACGGAGACGGTCAGGTCGGTGCCCGTACCCGACAGGGCGATGTCGTCCCAGGCGAAGCGGGTGTACGAGAGCCCGTGCCCGAAGGCGAAGCGAGCCGGGACGCCGGCCGTGTCGTGGAAGCGGTACCCGACGTAGGGCCCTTCTCGGTACTGGGCCTGGCGGGGCTGGCCGGGGAAGTTGCGGTCCGACGGGAGCTGGGCCACGTGCTCGGGGATGCTCTCGGCGAGGCGGCCGCCGGGATCGGCGTCGCCGAACAAGACGTCGACGATGCCGCCAGCGCCGGCCTGGCCGCCGAGCCAGCACTCGAGCACCGCCGCCACCCGGTCCGAGAACGGCAGGTGGACGACGCCGCCGTTGCTGAGCACGACCACCACCGGGACCGACAGCGCGGCGAGCGCCTCGATCACGGCGATCTGGCCAGCGGGGAGGTCGAGGGTGGTGCGATCGAAGCCCTCGGACTCCATCGGCGCCGGCAGCCCGCCGCAGAACACGACGACATCGGCCTCGGCCGCGACGGCGAGCGCCTCGTCGATGAGTGCGTCGGTGGTGGCACCCGACGAGGAGTCGAACGCGGCGGCGTAGTCGACCACCGCGTCCGACCCGACCCGGTCCCGCACGACGTCGAGCAGGCGGTCCACCTTGGTCGGGTTCACCTGCGAGCTGCCCGCACCCTGGAACCGGGGCGTCTCGGCGAACGAGCCGACGATCGCGATCCGATCCAGACCGGAGGCCGAGAGCGGTAGCACGCCGTCGTTCGCCAGCAGCACCGCCCCGGCCGCCGCGGCCCGGCGGCCGAGCTCGTGGTGGGCGTCGTGATCGCTGGCCGGGCGGTCACGTCGGGCCCGCTGGAGCAGGGCGACGACCCGTTCGGCGCAGCGGTCGACGTCCGCCTCATCGAGCTCGCCCGAGTCGAGGGCGGCGAGCACGTCGGCGTCGAAGGCCCCCGCGCTGCCCGGCATCTCCAGGTCGAGGCCGGCCTTGATGCCGGCGACGCGGTCGTTGGCCGCGCCCCAGTCGGTCATCACCAGGCCCTCGAAGCCCCACGCGTCGCGCAGCACCTCCTGCAGCAGGTGGCGGTGCTCAGACGCGTACGTGCCGTTCACCAGGTTGTAGGAGCACATGACCGTCCACGGAGCAGACTCGCGCACGGCGATCTCGAAGCCGGTCAGGTACAGCTCCCGCAGCGTGCGCTCGTCGACGACGGCATCGACCACGAACCGGTGGGACTCGTGGTTGTTGACGGCGAAGTGCTTGAGGCTGGTCCCGATGCCCTGGGACTGGACGCCGCGGATCATGGCCGCGGCCAGCTTCCCGCTCAGCACCGGATCCTCGGAGAGGTACTCGAAGCACCGGCCCCCGGCGGGGTGGCGCTTGATGTTGATGCCCGGGCCCAAGACGACGGCGACGCCCTGCTCGGCCGCCTCCTCCCCCAGCGCCACGCCGACCGCCTCGAGGAGCTCGACGTCCCACGACGAGCCGAGTGCCGCAGCGGTCGGGAAGCACGTGGCCGGAACCGAGCCCTGGAGACCGAGGTGGTCGCCGCCCCGCTGCTGGTGGCGGAGGCCGTGCGGTCCGTCGGCGATGTCGACGCCCTCGATCCCGAACCCCGGGACCGCCTCCAGCGCGAACCGGTCGGCGCCCGACAGCAGCCGCACCTTCGCGTCGCGGTCGAGCTTGGCCACGACCTCGGCGGCGGTCAAGGCCGCAGCGGCG
>Ga0182745_1000875_pt1 | contig 30730 bp, 26 predicted proteins | sample eDN3rd30CKraftBY_FD_128523 | JGI IMG/M metagenome (GOLD analysis project Ga0182745, IMG submission 128523) | Enriched backyard soil microbial communities from Emeryville, California, USA - eDNA 3rd pass 30_C Kraft BY (version 2) (version 2) | ecosystem: Environmental > Terrestrial > Soil >... | reverse complement strand
TCTTCACCGACAACGTCTTCCGGCGACGAGGAGCACCGTCCGATGGCGATTCGCGACTACCGGCCGAGCCCCCTCCAGTCCGCCGAGGTGATCGATGCGGGCGACCAGTGGACCCTCGTGTTCAGCCGTGACTTCCCGCAGGCCCCGGACGTGGTGTGGGTCGCCCTCACCGATCCGGCGCAGGTCGTGCAGTGGGCGCCGTACCGGCCGGAACGGCATCTCGGCACCGTCGGGCCGGCGACGCTGATCGTCGTCGACGGCGACGAAGCCACCGAGTTCGACGGCACCGTCGTCGCCGCGGGCACCCCGCACGTGCTCGAACACCGGTGGGACGAGGACTGGCTGCGCTGGGAGATCACCCCCCGTCCCGGCGGCGGATGCACGCTGACGCTGCAGCACACCGTCACCGGGCCGGACACCTCGGCAGAGCTCGCCGCGGGCTGGCACATGTGTCTCGACGTCCTGCAGGAGGTGATGGAGCACCGCTCCGCCGGGCCGATCGTCGGGCGCGACGCTCTCGACCTCGGCTGGACCGAACTGTACGAGGCGTACAGCAAGCGACTCCGCGGCGGATCGTGATCCCTGCCGCGCGGGGCGGCACGGGTCCGGCCGTTTTTCCGAGCGAATGTATCGTTCGGTCGGTTGAAGGAGACGAGCGGTACATTCGCTCGGACATCGGGCGCCCGGCGGGCTTCTGATCGAATGGGTGCCGGAGTCGACGACGGGAGTCAGCAGTGGGTGGCAGGGCGATCACGCCGGTCCGGGTGAAGAACGTCGCGATCGGCGAGGGCACACCCAAGATCATCGTGCCGATCACCGGTCGCACCCCCGACGAACTGCGCACCCAGGTCGAGGCGCTGACCGCCGTCGACGTCGACATCGTCGAATGGCGCACGGACTTCTTCGACACGATCACCGACACCGCGAGCGTCGTCGAGCAGGCCCGCGTCCTCGCCGGGCACCTCGGCGGGATCCCCCTGCTCGCCACGTGCCGCACCCGGCACGAAGGCGGCGAGGCCGACCTGACCGACGAGGCGTATGCCGACTTGAACGTCGCGCTCGCCGAATCCGGGGCCGTCGACCTCGTCGACGTCGAATACCGCCGCGACCGGGCGGCCGTCGACCGGATCGTGGCCGCGGCGCACGCACGGAAGGTCGCGGTGGTCGCGTCGAACCACGATTTCGAGGGCACACCCGCGAAGGACGAGATCGTCGCGCGGCTGGTCGCGATGCAGGATCTGGGCGCCGACATCTGCAAGATCGCGGTGATGCCGCGAGGCGCCGCCGACGTGGTGACCCTGCTCGACGCGACCCGCACGATGCACGAGGAACATGCCGATCGGCCGATCGTCACGATGGCGATGGGCGGGCTCGGCGTCGTCTCCCGGCTGGCCGGTCAGGTGTTCGGTTCGGCCGCGACGTTCGGGATGGTCGGTAAGGCGTCGGCGCCGGGGCAGGTCGACGCCGCCGACCTGAAGGTCGCGTTGAACCTGCTGGACCGCGCCCTCACCACCGGCTGACCGGACTAGTGCTTCCCGTCGTCCGGGGCGGTGGCGTCCCAGATGTCCAGCAGTGACCGCAGGATCTCCTCCGAAACCCCGAGGCCGCCGAGGTGGCTCTCCCCGGGCAGGTGGTGGAACCGGGCGTCGGGTAGCAGATCGACCATGTGCAGGCCGTGTTCGAACGGGATGATGTGGTCGGTGTCGCCGTGCCACCAGCGCACCGGCGTCTTGACGTCGGACACCCGGAAACCCCAGTCGCGGGCGAAGACCACGATATCCGCGAACGGCGCGGCCATCTGCTTGCGGCTGCCGTTGAGCAGGTCGTCGAGGAACATCGCCTTGAACTCGGGGCGGGCCAGCAGGCGGCGGTCCGCTTCCGGTGACACCCGGCCGTACAGGTCGATGATCGGCGATCCGAGCGGGCGGACCAGCCGGATCAGCGAACTCAGTACGACCCCCGCGGGCACCCCACCGACCTCGAGCAACGGTGCCACCATCGTGCCGAGTTTCATCAGACCGCCGTCGACGGCATCCGGGCCGACGACGGGCGCGACCCCGCCGAGCACGCCTGCGGCGACGACCCGATCGGGCATCGCGTACGCCGCCGCCAGTGTGTACGGGCCGCCCCCGGACAGTCCGACGACCGCCATCCGATCCACCCCGAGGGTGTCGGCGACGGTCTGCAGGTCCTCGGTGAATGCGAGGACGTTCTCGTAGCGGTGTGGGGTGGACGAACCGATTCCCGGCCGGTCGATGCCGATCAGCCGGACGTTCGCGCGTTCGGCGAAGGCCCTGGCCTCGACCGGGATCTGCCGGCGCGCGCCGGGTGTGCCGTGCAGCCAGAACACCGTGCGTCCCTGCGCGGAACCGAACTCGGCGAACCCGATCCGGCGGCCCCGCCCCACCGCGACGGTCCCCTCCAATTTCGGACGTGCGACGTCTACCATGCGCGACAGCATGGCACGTGATCGGAGTCACCTGCACGTCCAGGTGCGATCTGCGCTTCACCCGCACCTGTCGGACCCCGCGCGTAGCCTCGTTCGCGACCGCTCGGATCCACTCGCACGACTCCGCTTTCACAGGAAGACAGGAGGCCGTCATGGCCGAACATCAGTCCCGCACAGGCACACCCGGTTGGATCGATCTCACCAGTTCCGACACGAAACGGGCCATCGCGTTCTACACCGAACTCTTCGGCTGGCAGGCCGACACCAACGAGGACCCGCAGTACGGCGGATACACCATCTTCAGTCACCGCGGCGCGCCGATCGCAGGTCTCGGTCCGCAGCAGCCGGGCAATCCGTACGGCGACGTGTGGACGGTGTACCTCGATTCCGACGACGCCGACGCCACCGCACGGAAGGCCGCCGAGTCGGGCGGCCAGGTTCTGATGCCCGCGATGAAGGTCGGGGACCAGGGCACCATGGCGATCCTCGCCGACGCCGCCGGCGCCGTGATCGGTGTGTGGCAGGCCGATCAGCACCACGGGTTCGGGTTCGACAGCGAACCCGGCGCGCCGGTGTGGTTCGAAACGATGTCGCGCAACTATGCCGCGTCCCTCGACTTCTACCGGGACGTGTTCGGCTGGGACGTCCAGCCGATGAGCGACTCGGGCGACTTCCGGTACTCGACCGGCAAGATCGGTGGCGACGACATCGCCGGAATCATGGACGCGTCCGGCTTCCTCCCCGAGGGAGTGCCGTCGTTCTGGCAGCTCTACATCGGTGTCGAGGACGCGGACGCGACATCGGAGGCCGTGACCCGGCTCGGCGGCACCGTCGAGCGCGCGGCCGAGGACACGCCGTTCGGTCGCATGGCCACGATCGCCGATCCTCTCGGCGCGCGGCTGCAGATCAACCAGGCGCCGCCGGCGTAGCGGTCATCGGTGCGCCGTGACCAGGTAGTGGCGGGTCGCGGCGTCGACGATCTGCTCGGGGGTCACGTCGACCTCGCCGCGCAGCCATGCCGTCATCACCTCGGCGAGGCCTCCGACGAACAGCAGCGCGGACACCTCGTCGTGCGGCGGTTGCAGCGCGCTCTCGCCCCACAGTTCCCGCGACTCCAGCGCGACGAGATGCGCGAACTGCCGCAACAACTCGCGGCGCCGGGTCCGCAGCGGTTCCGTCGCGGCGGATTCGACGACGGCGATGCGGCCCTTGCGCGGATCGTCGGTGAGCACGGCGACGAAGGCCGCGATCGCGGCCCGCGCCCGTTCCTCGGGACTGTGCTCGGTCTCGGCGAGGGCGGCCAGGGCGCGGTCGCGGATTTCGTCGGCGATCCGCTCGACGACGCAGACGAGCAGCTCGTCTCGGCCGGTGAAACTCTCGTAGAAGTACCGTTCGGTGAGCCCGGCCTCCTGGCAGATGGCGGTCATCGTCGCCTTGGGATCCTCTTCACCGCCGAAGACGGTCAGGCCCGCCTCGAGCAGGCGCTCGCGGCGTTCGGCAGCACGTTCTGCGGCGCTTCGGCCGCGGTATCTGCGGGCGGGCCGGCTCGTCGTCGATTCTCCGGTTCCGGGCATGTCGATCAGGCTACAGTGAAGTGACATCGAGTCCTGTCAGATCAGCGTTCGCGAGGGAGATCCACGTGACGAAGATGCTTGCCGATCCACCTCCCGGGCTCACCGCCGTCCCCGGGGACGGCGGCCTGCCGTACGTCGGCTACAGCCTGGACTACATGCGCGACCCGGTCGGGACGAACGACCGCCGCTACCGCGAGTACGGGCCGGTCTCGTGGTTCCGATTCGCCGGGAACCCGTGGGTGGTGCTGCTCGGCCCCGATGCGTGCGGTGCCGCCCTGCAGAACCGCGACCGCGCCCTGGCCAACGGACCGGGCTGGCGGGTGCTCATCGGCCCGTTCTTCGACCGCGGCCTGATGCTGCTCGACGGCGACGAACACACCGCGCACCGGCGCATCATGCAGCAGGCGTTCACCCGCGACCGACTGGCCGGATACACCGACTCCCTGCATCCCGCCGTCGAGAAGGCGCTCGAAACCTGGTCCCCACAAACCGATTTCCGCGCCTACCCGGCGTTGAAGGAACTCACGCTCGGGCTCGCGACATCCATCTTCATGGGTGGGGCCGAAGGGTCGTCGCACGCCGAGATGGCCGAGGTCAACAAGGCGTTCATCGGATGTGTACAGGCCGCGACCGCGATCGTGCGCTACCCGCTGCCCGGCACGCGCTGGCGACGCGGCGTCGTCGGGCGCCGACGTCTCGAGGAGTTCTTCCGCCGATACCTGCCCGCGCGCCGCGCCGGCAGCGGCGACGACCTGTTCACCGCCCTGTGCCATGTCGAATCCGAGGACGGGGAGCGCTTCACCGACGACGACGTGGTCAACCACATGATCTTCCTGATGATGGCCGCACACGACACCTCGACCATCACCCTGTCGACCGCGATGCAGTACCTCGGGCAGTTCCCGCAGTGGCAGCAGGCGTGCCGCGAGGAATCCGAAGCACTCGGCACCACCACCCCCACCCTGGATCAGCTCGAGGAGCTCACGAGCCTGGATCTGGTGATCAAGGAGTGCCAGCGCCTGGTCACCCCGGTGCCCGGGATCGTGCGGCGTGCGGTCGCGGATACCGAGATCCTCGGTCACTACATTCCCCGCGGAACGCTGGTCAACGTCGGACTGCACTACACCCACCACATGCCCGAATTGTGGCCCGATCCCGAGCGATTCGATCCCGGACGGTTCTCCCCCGAGCGCCGCGAGGATCGCGTCCACAAGTACGCGTGGTCGCCGTTCGGCGGTGGCGTACACCGTTGCCTGGGCATGTACTTCTCGAGCGCGGAGGTCAAGGCGGTCCTGCACCACCTGTTGCTCGGGTATCACTGGCACGTGCCCGCCTACTACGTCGCGCCCATGAACTTCACGTCGCTGCCGTTCCCCTCGGACGGCCAGCCGATCGATCTGCGCCGACGTTGAGCCCGCGCCGCCGCCACGACACCGGGTAATCGGAAAACGGTCCGCCGAGCGACGCGAGGGCGTACGACGGAGACATGCCTGCAGAACCGCTCGACGAGTACTTCACGGCGACCGTGCGGTCGCTGGCGCCGGCGGTCGAGCGCCACCCCGACCGCCGGGTGAGCAACGAATTGCTGCTGCGCTACTTCGACGCCCAGGCCCAGTCGCGGCACCTCGATTTCGCGGCCCGCGACCTGCAGCGGCGCGGGGAGGGTTTCTACACGATCGGGTCGGCGGGGCACGAGTCGAACGCGGCGCTGGGCCTGGCCGCGCGCGTGACGGATCCGGCTCTGTTGCACTACCGGTCGGGCGGGTTCTACGCGGCCCGCGCGTCACTGGTGCCCGGCAGCACCCCGATCCGGGACGTGCTGGCCGGCTGCGCCGCGTCGACGCTGGATCCCATCTCCGGTGGCCGCCACAAGGTATTCGGGAACGCCGCCCTGAACGTGCTGCCGCAGACGTCGACGATCGCCTCGCATCTGCCGCGCGCGGTAGGGCTCGCCCTGGCCCTGGCGCGGATGCCACGTCTGGGCATCGACTGTCCGTGGCCCGCGGATTCGGTGGTGCTGTGCAGTTTCGGGGATGCGTCGGTGAATCACTCCACGGCGGTCGGTGCGCTCAACACCGCCGCGTACCTGGCGCATCGCGGGTTGCCGTTGCCGATCCTGTTCGTCTGCGAGGACAACGGATTCGGTATCAGCGTGCGCAGTCCGGCCGGGTGGGTGGAGCGGACACTCGCGTCGTATCCGCGTGTCGGATACCGGATGGTGGACGGGGCCGATCCGGTCGACGCACTCACCGCAGCGTCGGAAATGCTTGTGTCCGTTCGTACCTCGCGCGTACCGGCGATCCTGCACCTGAAGGCGGTCCGGTATCTCGGGCATGCCGGATCGGATGCCGAGTCGGCCTATCGCAGCCCGGCGGAGATCACCGGAGATTACGCGCGCGACCCGTTGCTCGGCACCGCACGCGAACTCGTCGACCGTGGGATCCTTCCCCCCGAACAGATCCTCGAGCGGTACGAGCGGTCGCGCCGGTCCGTCGGGGATGTGCTCGCCGACCTCGGAACGCCACCGAGGATGACGTCGGTCGCGGAGGTCGTGCGGCCGCTGCATACGCACGGCCACCCCCGGATCCCGGACGATCCGGGTCCTATACCGCAGGAGCCGCTCACTCTGGCGCAGGCCGTCGGCCGCGCCCTGGGTGATCTCCTCGAGCAGATGCCGCAGGTGTGCGTGTTCGGGGAGGATGTCGCCGTCAAGGGCGGTGTCTACGGTGTGACCCGCGGGCTGGCAAAACGATTCGGTCCGCTGCGCGTGTTCGACACCCTGCTCGACGAGCAGACGATTCTGGGCACCGCCCTCGGATTCGCGGTCGCCGGGCTGCTGCCGATCCCCGAGATCCAGTACCTCGCCTATCTGCACAACGCCGAGGACCAGCTGCGCGGGGAAGCGGCGACGCTGAAGTTCTTCTCCGACGGCAGCTACCAGAATCCCATGGTCGTGCGCATCGCCGGGCTGGCCTATCAGCGGGGCTTCGGCGGGCACTTCCACAACGACAACTCCCTCGCCGTGCTGCGCGACATCCCGGGGCTGACGGTCGCGGTGCCGAGCCGGCCCGCCCACGCCGGGGCGCTGCTGCGCACGTGCATCGAGCTGGCCCGCAGCACCGGGCGGGTGTGCGTGTTCGTCGAACCGATCGCGCTGTATCACCAGCGGGATCTCTACGAGGACGGCGACGGCCTGTGGGCACAGGTACCGGATCCGGTGGCGGTGCAACCCGGCGAGGTGCGGACCTACGGCGACGGCACCGACGCGCTGCTGGTGACGTTCGGGAACGGGGTTCGCATGTGCCTGCGCGCCGCGCACCGGGCCGCCGCGCGCGGGCTCGCCGTCACGGTTCTGGATCTGCAATGGATCGCCCCGCTACCCGTCGCGGCGCTCGTCGAGCATGCCGAACGGTTTCCGCGGGTGCTGGTCGTCGACGAGACCCGCCGCAGCGGCGGGGTGTCCGAAGGGGTGGTCACCGCGTTGAGCGACGCCGGATACGAGGGCGAGGTCCGGCGGGTCACCAGCCGTGACAGCTTCGTGCCGCTGGGGCCCGCCGCGACCGCCGTGCTGCTGTCCGAGGACGACATCGCCGGTGCGCTGTAGCGCCGGTGTGCCCTTGTGGCGGTGGGGACCGCCACACAGAGACACCGCGTCAGCACTCCGACAGGACCCTGGTCATCGCGTCGTGTTCCTCCGGGGTGACCCACAGCCCGTACGCGGCCTTCACCTCGATCTGACGGGACACGTAGGTGCACCGGTACGCCCGGTTCGGCGGCAGCCACGATGCGGCGTCCGAGTCCCTCTTGCCCTGGTTGGTCGGGCCGTCGACGGCCTGCAGGTTGCGCGGGTCGTTCGCGAGATTGCGGCGGGTCTGCTCGTCGAGCTGCTGGGCACCCTTCTGCCACGCATCCGACAGCGCGACGATGTGATCGATCTGCACCGCCGGCGACGTGTCGGCACCGCGCTGGAAGAAGATCGTCCGGCCGGTGTACGGGTCGTTCAGCGTGCCGGTCCGGACCGTGCAGTCACGGGTCGCGGGCACCAGCGAGATGTCGATCAGGTCGCGCTTGAGGATGTCGTTGCGGGTGTCGCAGCCGTTGCGCCCGAACTGGACGGTCACGTCGTCCGTCCACGCGCTCCCGAACAGCTCCCGGTCGTAGCCGGTCTTCGGGGCACGCCCCTTGACCGGCAGGGTCGCGAGCGTCGCCAGAGCCGGCGAGACCGCGGGTCCCGGAGCGGCGGCAGACGGGGTCGCGGCGGTCGGGGTCGCGGCGGACGGGGTCACGGAGGGACGCCATGTCGGCGTCGCCGACGGACTGCCGCTGGGCCGCCAGGTGGAGGTGACCGGTCCCGTGGGCGTCGGGGTCCACGAGCGTGACACCGAGGTGAGCCCCTCGGCCGTGACCGCGTCGGATTCGTCGCGCCCACCGGGAGCGAGCGCGACGAATGCGACGACGATCAGGACCGCGAGGCCGACGATCCACAGCCATCGCCGCAGCGACGGCCGGTCGGCCTGGGACACCTACTGAGCCAGACGCGGCATCTTCACGACCTGGCCCGCGTAGGACAGGCCGGCACCGAACGCGAGGAGCAGCGCGGTGTCACCTTCCTCGACCTGACCGGTCCGCAGCATCTTCTCCATCGCGAGCGGGATCGACGCGGCGGAGGTGTTGCCGGTCTCGATGATGTCGTCCGCGACCGCGACGGTGTCCGGGAGCTCGAGCTGCTTGACGATGACGTCGTTGATGCGCAGGTTCGCCTGGTGCGGGACGAACGCGTCGAGGTCGGTGAGTGCGACCCCGGCCTTGTCGGCGATCTGCCGCGCGAACTTGCTCATCTCGAAGGCCGCCCAGCGGAACACCGCGGTGCCCTCCATGATGATCCACGGACGCTTCTGGTCCGGGTTCTGGGCGAAGTCGACCCAGTCCGGCTCCTGGCGGATCGCGTTGCCCTGCTTGCCGTCCGAGCCCCACACGGTCGGTCCGATGCCGACCTCGTCGGACGCTCCGACGACCACGGCGCCGGCGCCGTCACCGAAGATGAAGCGCACGGTGCGGTCGGTGGGCTCGGTGGCGTCGCTCATGCGCTCGACACCGATCACCAGCACGTGCTCGGCGGAACCGGCCCGGACCAGGTCCGAGGCGACGCCGAGGGCGTAACAGAAACCGGCGCAGCCGGCCGCGATGTCGAGGGCGCCGGCACCGCCGGTGCCGAGACGGTCCGCGACGATCGCCGCGCACTGCGGGGTCTGCAGCGGGTAGGTCGAGCACGCCACGATGACGGTGTCGATCTGCGCTCCCGCCATGCGCGCGGCCTCGAGGGCCTTGGCGCCGGCGGACACCGCCATATCGGTGACAGATTCTTCGGGGTGGGCCTTGGCGAAACGCCGCGACTTGATGCCGGAACGCGACTGGATCCACTCGTCGCTCGAGTCGATCAACTCGCAGATCTCCGCGTTGGTGACGACACGCTCGGGGCGGTGCACGCCCAGCCCGAGCAATGCGGTGTTCCGCAGCGGGGCGGGACCGGCAATCTGTGCACCCATCAGGCGAACTCCTCTTCTTCGGGCACTGCGTGTCAGTGCACGACAACCTCAATACGGTAACGCGTAGCGAAATTGTGCCCGGGGTCACCGTCCTTGTGGTAGGCGTTTCCCACCCCGAATCGCAGAGGCGTACGACCCCGATCGGCTGCGGCACGGATCACAAGATCGACAAGTTCCGGGATTGACTCACACTTTCGGCGCGGCAGCTGCTAGCGTCCGGCGCTGTGCATCTGTTCGGGGGAAAAATGCGAAGTTTGGTCCGATACTGCGTGACGACCGCTACGGTCACCGCGCTCACACTGACACTGGGGGCGGCGCTCGCCTCCGCCAATCCCAATGCGATCAATCCGATCCCGGGCCTGAACGGCGTGAACGGCGTGCCACAGCTCGGCGGACGGGCCAGGGCGGTCGCGCAGCAGACCGGCATCCTCAGCCAGAACCGGACGCAGGACCTCAACGTCCTCGGTACCGACCTCGGCATCATGTGGGACAACGGCCGCGGCGAGATCCTCACGGCGTTCGGTGACACCGCAGGCCTCGGCCTGCCCAACCTGCTCTCGGGCAGCCTGTGGGCATGGCGCAGCAACGTGCTGTTCCGCAGCAACGACCGCGACCTGTCCAACGGCATGGACTTCAGCAGTGCCGTGACGGATGCGTTCGGCCAGGCCAAGGAGCTGATTCCGAGCCCGAAGATCCCGTTCGTCGAGATCAGCCGGATTCCGACGGCGGGGGTCGCGGTCGGCGACACCCAGTACCTCAGCGCGATGTCGGTGAAGAACTGGGGACCGGCGGGAACCTGGGAGACGAACTACTCCGGGCTGATCTTCTCGAACGACAACGGTGAGAACTGGGCTCCGGCCCCGGAGACGGTACGTCCCAGCGAGGGCGGCAACCGCAACTTCCAGATGAGCGCGTTCCTGAAGCGCGACGGCTTCGTCTACCAGTACGGCACTCCTCCGGGTCGCGGCGGTCTCGTGCACCTGGCGCGCGTGCCCGAGGCGCAGATCCGCGATCTCGGTGCCTACGAGTACTGGGACGGCGGCGCGTGGGTGCGTGACGTGAATGCGGCGCGGCCGCTGATGGGCGACGGGGTCGCCGAGCTGTCGGTGCAGTGGAACGACTACCTCGGCCAGTTCCTGATGCTCACCACCGACGCGCACAATTCCGTGGTGATGCGCCGCGCCCCGTCGGCGACGGGTCCGTGGAGCCCGCCGGAGGTCATCGTCGACACCCGCGAGCTTCCGAGCGCGTACGGCGCGTACATCCACCCGTGGTCGTCGGGTCCGGATCTGTACTTCCTGACCACCGTGCATCAGAACTACAACGTGCTGCTGATGCACACGACTCTGCACCGCTGAGGCGTTACGCCTTCTCGATGTGAGTCTCGACGATGCCCTTCGGCGGTCGTTCGGATCACCGGGTGTCCGGCTCGCACTCGTGCCTGCTGCCTTCGGGCCGGCGGTCACGCGTCGTGCCGGCATCCGGTGTCTCGGGCGGCGGCCGAAAAGCCACCGGTGACCTTCCGTGGATCCGTTATCGAAGCACCACGCCATCGGCGTCGACGGGGTAGGAGTTCACATCGAAGTCGTAGTCGCTGTGCACACCACTGAGATATCCGCTCCAGCCGACACCGCTGTTGCAGATGTGGTCGCCACCGTTGAGCTGCACGTTGCATACCCGGAGTGCGGGCAGCCCGCCGTAGTCGTCGTTCGCACCACCGAGCGCCGGCACCCACCTCATATCGGTGGCCGCAAATCCTCCGACGCCACCCGGGCCGGCCGGATGCTTGGGGTCACCGATCAGGACGATGCCAGCCTTGCCACGGAACTCTTTCCCGTTCTCGGTTGCCCACTGATGCACGACGGCCGCACCACCCGAGTAACCCACAGCGTGGATGAAGTCGGCAGGACATTCCCGAGCGTGTGCACGGACGAGCCGGTCGAGTTCCCTCACACCGGACCGTGTATCGAACGAGTTGTACCCGACGCGCTGGTCCTCGTTGAGAAACCCCACCGAGGTGTTGTTGGTCAAGCCGCCGACGACGACGTCCCATGTGCCGACGCACGGTTCCGGGGCCGAGGGCCCTGCGGGCGTTGCCGAGGACACCGTGGGGGTTGCGACGGCAACACCTGTGGCGACACCCAGACCCAGGAGTGCTGCACCCACCGCTCTCGAGGACGTGCGAATCATCTTCTGTCTTTCTGCTCGGCCACATGTGTTACGGGCCTGACGATTTGGAACCAGGCCGGGAACGGATCAGGCTCGGATGTCGTTCGAACCCGCGCCGCACGCACCGACCGAGCGCAGGAAGCTCACGGGGTCGACCGGCCCACCACGATGAATGCGCAGGTGCAGGTGGGGTCCTGTCGAGCTACCCGTGTTGCCCGTTGCGCCGATCGCCTGACCGGCGGCGACGCGGGCCCCCACGCCGACCCACGTCTGGGAAAGGTGGCCCATCTGAATCTGCTCACCGGTATCGGCTTCCAGCTGAATGTAGGTTCCGTATCCGCCGGGATCGTTCGGGCCGGCCACCGAGATCCTCCCCGAGGTCGGCGCGTGCAGCACGGTACCGACCCCGACGGCGAAGTCGACGCCGTCATGGCCGGAGTGGAACCCTTGCGACAGTGGGCCGTTGACCGGCCAATTCCAGGCACACCCCTGGGATGCCTCGGATGTGGAGTGCGCACCGGCCGCGCCCGGATCGAGAATCCCGCCCATTGCTGCGAGAGCTGCCGCTCCTGCAGCGATTGTGATCAAACGTCGTGCGGTAGAGACACTTTGCACCCGATGATTGCCCATGATTGTTCCCTCGGTCGGTCGAGATGATTGGTGGTGATCTCGACCGGAGCGATTGCCATACGTGTGGATCGCCGCGTACGGAGCGCAGTGACAGCGTCCGTCGATCGAGATGTAGATAGCGTCTCGGTAACGACCGGAACGGGCAACGTCAGAATTACCCGGGTATATACCTATTTTCGCGGGTTCGGACGGATTTCACGTGTCATCGTACCGACCGGTTGGTGACGAAATCGTATAGAACGCCTACCTATCCGCGCCCGACTCGACCCTCGTCGGAAGAAAATCCTATGACGTAGGTCACATCCCCGTAACGCGGGAAGCGGATGCTCTACGCTCTCCATCACGACCGGAAAACGCCGAACACGATACGGTCCGCTAGCCAAACCCGTACAGCCAGAATGGGATCGATGCACGCCGTCACACCGACACGTGCCCGCGCCACCCGAGCGAGATTGCGTTCACCCGAGCGACACGCGGAGCCGGAACTCGCACCGCAGCGTCCTGTTGCACTTCCCGGCGAGGCCCGGCCGGAGCGGAACACCGCTCCGGCCGGGCCACTCGAAGTTACGTATGACACTGCTGTCGAATGATTTTCAATCCCCTGGTTTTCAATCCTCGAGGGCACTCCAGCAGCGGGACCGGCGTCGATACCGCGACCCGCCCCGGAACCGACAGCTTCACACGACCGTGCCCGACTATCCGTTGCGCGGGAGCGCCTTCGCCATCGCCCTTTCGTCGAATGAAGTGTTGCCCTGCGTGTCTCGGTTCCAGGGCATGGAATCTCTTGCGGTACACGTCATCGTGCGATCAGGCGGCGCGGGCCGACCACACCACCGCAACCCACCGCACGGCCCTTCAAGCAGCAATGGCTCCGGATCGCTCAGGACCGGAACGACACGGTTCGAAGATCGGGAATCTCTCCCCCGGTTGCGTGCAGCGGAAGTGCACCCTCACCGGCCGATCGGGCGACACCGGAAGCTCACCGTCGATCCACGAGTAGACCCACGGGCCCTCGTCGAGTTCGACGATGGCGATCACCGACGGGCACGGCGCGCCGCAGACCGGGTCGGCTGTGCGATCGGCAGTCCGGCACGACACGATCACTCCCGCGCCGGCCGAGTCGACAGACTCGAGGTCGCCGTGGCCGCACGAGTGGCAGGAAACGGTCAGGGGCGGGAGCAGCACGGTGCAGTCCCGGCATTTCCAGATGACGAGTTTCCCGCATCGCGTGGTCATGCGTCCGCGACCGGAGACGGCGGCGGTCACGCCGCGACCTCGACAGGGAACCCGCCCAGGACGGTGCGCATCGCGTTGCCGAAGTATTCCGGATCCGAGAGCAGCCAGTCGTGTCCGCCCGGGACTGTGAACACCGGCGGCCCGCCCAGCTGTCGGCGCAGCGAGTCGACACTCGCCCGCGGCACCCGACGGTCTCCCCGGCTCCACAGCAGTGAGACCGGCAGGCGGCGCTCCGCGAGCCGGGCCAGCTCAGCGGTCGGTTCGCGGCCTCGGGCCATCCGGTCGATGCGTCCGGCACCGTCGTGATCGCCGTCGTCGGGGACCGCGACATCCGGTCCCGCGCCGCCACCGACGGAGTTCACCAGGACGAGTCGCGTCACGCGCTCCGGGTGATCGTGGGCGGCCCGGATCGCCAGCGCGCCGCCGAACGAGTGCCCGACGAGAGTCACGGGTCCGAGTCCGGTCGCCTCGAGGAACCGTCCGAGCCAGCCCGAGCAGTCCGCCAGGATCCGCTCCTCGAGGGGGCTGCCGGGCGCTGCCGCGAACCCCGGTATCGCCGGGGCATACACGCGAACGCCGCGGGCCAGCTCGGCCAGCGCATGCCGGTACGTCCAGGGCGTCGACCCGCACTCGGGGAGGAAGACCACCGGTGTTCCTCGCCCGAGGACCCCGTACATCTCCGCACGGGCGTCGACGTGAACAGTGGACCAGTGCATCGTCGGGTGGGGCCCGTCGGCTGGGGATATCGGCGAGCGGTGTGCGTGGGGCATCGGGTGAACCTTCGTCGAGCTGGTGAGGCACGTCACACGATGCCGCCCGAGCCGCGAGGAGTCGACGGCCGTTGTACCCGCGGGCATACCTGTTTTTCCGAAAGAAGGAGACCGGTCGGTCCCGAAAACACATCGCGTCGGGCTCGCCGTCGTCTCCCACCTGCAGACGAGCCGCCGAACACGTAACCGGACTTGCACCCGGGTACCGCGTGGCATAGGAGGAATGCATGGATGCACGGGATTGGGACGAACGGTACGCGGCGGCGGACATGGTGTGGGGTGCGCCGCCGAACCCCGTCGTCGTCGAGTTCACGGCGGCGCTGCCGCAGGGACGAGCGCTGGATCTGGCGTGCGGTGAAGGCCGGCACTCGTTGTGGCTCGCTACGCGCGGGTGGGAGGTCGACGGTGTCGACTTCTCCGGCGTCGCGATCGAGAAGGCCCGGCTCATCGCCGCGCAGGCACCCAAGCGCAGCCGTGATCGGCTGCGCTACATCCGCGCGGATGTGACCCAGGACGCTTTCGACGGTGAATATGACCTGATTCTCTCGGTATTCCTCCACCTCCCCGCACCTCAGCGGGCAAGCCTGATCGACAATGCGATCAATTCCCTGAAACCTGATGGAATCCTCATATTTCTGGGCCACGATTCGACCAATCCCACACTCGGAACCGGAGGCCCCCAGAACCCCGAAATCCTCTACACCCCAACGGATATAGTGAACGAGATCGACGGCAGACTGGAAATCGTCGTCGCCGAAAGGAGGGCCCGGGAAACGGATTCGGGAACTGCTATCGACGCCCTGGTCGTCGCGCGGAAATCCGGCCTTGGCAGTTAGTTGCCTGGCGAGTAACATAGGGATGTTACCGACGAGTAATAACTTGGGCGGTACTTGACACCACAGCTCGACCGCACCGCACTGGGAGACACAGATGGGCCATTACAAGAGCAACCTCCGCGACCTCGAGTTCAATCTGTTCGAGGTCCTGAAGATCCAGACGCTCCTCGAGGCCGGCAAGTTCGGCGATCTCGACGAGGACACCGCCCGAGGCATCCTGGCAGAGGTCAAGGCCCTCGCCGAGGGCCCGGCCGCCGAAGCCTTCGCCGACACCGACCGCAACCCCCCTGTGTTCGACCCCGAGACCCACTCGGTCTCCCTCCCCGAAGGCTTCAAGAAGGCGTTCCGGGCGTGGTGGGACGCGGGCTACTGGTCCATGGGCATCCCGGAGGAGATCGGCGGCACCGACGCCCCGCGCGCGTTGCTCTGGGCTTCCAACGAGATGATGCTCGGCGCCCAGCCGGCCGCCTTCATGTACGCCGCGGGCCCCGCCTTCGCCGGTGTTCTCTTCGAGAACGGCACCGACGAGCAGAAGAAGTGGGCGGCCACGTGCGTCGAGCGCGGCTGGGGCTCCACCATGGTTCTGACCGAGCCCGACGCGGGCTCCGACGTCGGCGCCGGCCGCACCAAGGCGATCAAGCAGGACGACGGCTCCTGGCACATCGAGGGCGTCAAGCGGTTCATCACCTCGGCCGACTCCGACGACCTGTTCGAGAACATCTTCCACCTGGTCCTCGCGCGCCCCGAGGGCGGAAAGCCGGGTACCAAGGGCCTGTCGCTGTTCTTCGTCCCGAAGTTCCACTTCGACTTCGAGAAGAACGAGCTCGGCGAGCGCAACGGCGTGTTCGTCACCAACGTCGAGCACAAGATGGGCCTGAAGGCCTCCGCGACCTGTGAGGTCACCTTCGGTGGCCACGGCGTCCCCGCCAAGGGCTGGCTCGTCGGCGAGATCCACAACGGCATCGCGCAGATGTTCGACGTCATCGAACACGCCCGCATGATGGTCGGCACCAAGGCCATCTCCACGCTGTCCACCGGCTACCTCAACGCCCTCGACTACGCCAAGGAGCGCGTGCAGGGCGCCGACATCACGCAGATGGCGGACAAGACCGCGCCGCGCGTGACGATCACCCACCACCCCGACGTCCGCCGCGCGCTGGCGATGCAGAAGGCCTACGCCGAGGGCCTGCGCGCCGTGTACCTGTACACCGCCGCTCACCAGGACGCCGTGGTCGCCGAGCAGGTCTCCGGCGCCGACGCCGACCTCGCGCACCGCATCAACGACCTGCTGCTGCCGATCGTCAAGGGTTGCGGCTCGGAGCGCGCCTACCTGTACCTGACCGATGCGCTGCAGACCCTCGGTGGTTCGGGCTTCCTGCAGGACTACCCGATCGAGCAGTACATCCGCGACTCGAAGATCGACTCGCTGTACGAGGGCACCACCGCCATCCAGGCGCAGGACTTCTTCTTCCGCAAGATCGCCCGCGACCGTGGCGTCGCCCTGGCGCACGTCGCCGGCCAGATCAAGCAGTTCATCGACTCGGATTCGGCCGACGAGCGCCTCAAGCCCGAGCGCGCCCTGCTGGCCACCGCGCTCGAGGACGTGCAGGCCATGACCGCGACCCTCACCGGTTTCCTCATGGGCGCGCAGGAGCAGCCGACCGAGCTCTACAAGGTCGGACTCGGCTCGGTGCGCTACCTGCTCGCGTTCGGCGACCTGCTCATCGGCTGGCTGCTCCTGCAGCAGGCCGAGATCGCCCTCGCCGCACTCGACGCCGGCGCCGACGAGAAGGACGTGCCGTTCTACAAGGGCAAGGTCGGGATCGCGTCGTTCTTCGCCAAGAACGTGCTGCCCGAGCTGACCGCGTCGCGCGGCATCATCGCCAACGTCGACACCGACATCATGGAGCTCGACGAAGCGGCGTTCTGATCGCGCCGATCGGGCGGATGAGCCCGGAGGGTTGACAGGCTGTGGCCCCCACCGGATTCCGGTGGGGGCCACAGTGCTTCGCGCCGGTGTGCACAACCGGCGCCCGGAACCGCCACAAAGGCACACGGGCGGCAGTTCGGAGACAGGGTGTCAGAAGACGACTACCCCGCGCAGGTTTCGGCCCTCGTGCATGTCGGCGAAGCCCTGGGCGATGTCGTCGAGCTTGTAGGTGGTGGTGATCAGCTCGTCGAGCTTCAGCTTCCCGGACGTGTACAGGTCGATCATCCACGGGATGTCGGCCGTCGGCGTGGAGGCGCCGAAAAGCGAACCCTGAAGCCGCTTCTGGTAGAGCACCAGTTCCATCGGGCTGATCGGGATTCCGACGTCGGTCATCTTGCCGAGGCCTGTGACCACGCAGGTCCCTGCCTTGCGGATCGCCGAGAACGCCTCCGCGATGTGCTCACCGGTCGTGACGCCCACGGTCACGATCGCGGCGTCTGCGCCCTGTCCGTTGGTGTACGAACGCGCGATCTCGGTGGCCTCCGCCATGTCCGCGACCGCGTGGGTGGCTCCGAACTTCAGCGCGCTCTCCCGCTTGAACGGCACGGGATCGACGGCGATGATGCGGGCCGCGCCGGCGTGGGCCGCCCCCTGGACGGCGTTGATGCCGATACCGCCGATGCCCTGGACGATGACCGTCTGACCGGGATAGATCTCGGCGGAGTTCACCGCTGCTCCCCACCCGGTGCCGACTCCGCAGCCCAGCAGGCACAGCTTGTCGAGCGGCAGGTCCTTGTCGACCTTGACTGCCGAATCGACGCTGACGGTGGTGTACTCGCTGAACGTGGACAGTCCGCACGTCTGGGCGACGGGCGCCCCGTCCAGGCTCATACGGAAGCTCGAGGGGTCGTCGGGGCGGGTCCCGGTCATGATGGCGGCGCCGCGGTCGCACAGGTTCTGCAGTCCCTTCGCGCACCATCGGCATCGGCCGCACGCGGCCAGGAACGAGAACACGACGTGGTCACCCTCGCTCCAGCCGTGCGTCTCGGGGCCGACCTGAACGACGACTCCGGCGCCCTCGTGTCCGCCGCAGATCGGGTAGCTGCCCACCGCGTGGTCGCCGACGGCGATGTGGTCGTCGGAATGGCACAGGCCCGCAGCGACCATCTTCACCGTCAGCTCACCGCGCCGCGGTTCGTCGAGTTCGAGATCGGCGACCTCGTAGGTGCCGGGTGCCCGGCGGATGATCGCGCCACGTGTCTTCACAGTATCGCTCCGAAAGTTGTTGTGGTGGTTCCGATGTGATGGTGCAGAACGGCCGGGATCACTTGCTCACCTGCGCCGACATCGCGGCGCGATATTCCTCCGCGTAGGGCGGCAACATGCCCCATTCGCGACGCGGGTCGTAGTCCGGAGCGACGAACACGGTTCGGGCGTGGCTGAATTCGAGGAAGCCCTCACGGCCGTTGTAGTGGCCGATCCCCGACTCCCCGATGCCGCCGAACGGCGCGTCGAGCATGCCCGCATGCATCATGACCTCGTTGATCGTGACGCCGCCGGAGGTCGTGCCCTCGACGACCGCGCGCTGCTCGTCCTCGTCGTGCCCGAAGTAGTAGAGCGCCAGCGGTTTCGGGCCGGAATTGATCTCGTCGAGAACATCCGCGAGGTCGTCGTACGTGCGGATCACCATGGCGGGACCGAAGATCTCCTCCCGGGAGATCGCCGCCGACGCCGGAGGATCGATCACCAGGCTCAGCGGGCGCCGGCGTTCACCGGTGCCGATCGGCTCGGACGGAACGACCTCCACGCGTGCTCCGAGTTGCTGTGCCTCGCTGATGTATCCGTCGATGCGGGCGGCGTGCCGATCGGAGACGATCGCAGTGACATCGACGTTTCCGGCGATCGTGGGCAGCAGCTCGCCGTAGGTCCGGCCGATTGCGGCGACGAACGATTCGAGGTGCTCCGCCGGGACGTACGCGGTGTCGGCGTTGACGCAGAGCTGACCGCTGTTGGTCGCCTTGCCCACCGCGATGCGGAAGGCCGCGGTGTCCGTATCGGCCGAACGCCCGACGATCACCGGGGATTTTCCGCCGAGTTCGAGCGTGACCGGCACGAGGTTGAGCGCGGCGTTCGCCATCACCGAACGTCCCGCGGCCGCGCTGCCGGTGAACACGATGTGATCGAACGGCAGGGCGGTGAGTGCCTGCGCGACCTCCGGCCCGCCGGTCACGACGGCGACGTCACGGGGATCGAGGAACTCCGCAGCCGCCGCGGCCAGCACCTCCGCGGTGCGCGGCACGACCTCGGACGGCTTGAGCACGGCCCGGTTACCCGCCGCCAGCACACCCGCGAGCGGGCTCAGGAGCGTGAACACCGGGGCGTTCCAGGTGCCGATGATCGCGACCGAGCCCTTGGGCTGGTACTGCACCTCGGCGGTGGCTCCGAGCTGGTCGTACGGGGAGAACACCGTCCGCTGCTCGGGCTGCATCCACGTCTCCACATGATCGCGCGCGTATTTCAGCGCGGTCAGCGATCCGAGGATGTCGTTGACGGTCGAGTATCCCGGGTGGCGCCCGCCGAAATCCGCATCGATCGCGTCGACGATCTCGTCGTGGCGGGCCACGAGCATCTCGATCACCGACTCGATCCGCGCCCGGCGGGTCTCGGCGGAACTCGTTCTCTGCGAACGGAACTCGCGTCGCTGATTCTCGAGCAGGTCGCGCAGTTCGGATCCGGTACTGGTCACAGTGTTCACAGCGGCGATGCTATGAACGACGTCACCCCTGTCCTCCCGATGTCCCGCTCATCGGGACCCGAACGGCGCGACCGCGTTACTCCTCGCCGGCCGATGCGTCGGGCACGGCCGACTCGTCCGTCACGGATTCCGGTTCCGGAGCGCTGCTCGTCGTCGGCTGCGCACCGGGCTGCGGCCGGGCGCTCGTCGTCGGCGACGAACCGGATTCCGGTGCGCTTCCCGGTGCACCGGCGGGGTTCCGCTCCGGTCCCGGAGCGGGCTCGCGCTCTTCCTCCGGTTCGATGCACTCGACGATCGGAACCGGGTCGTATTTGACGGTGCGCGTCGTGCGGGAAAGCTGCGCCCCCGTCCTCGCATCCGTGATCACGCGGGTGTCGCTGACCGTGAAGCCCTGTGCGCCGCTCGACGGAATGCACGCGTCACCGGCCGGAAGAGTGATCTTGTTCGGTGACGTGAACGCCGACCGGTCCCCGGTGAACGACTGCACGTCCACCGTCTTCGTGCCCCAGAGCCGGACCGTGATGTCCGAACTCGTGCCGATGGTCTGGATCAGCACGCCGGTGTCGAACGGGTTCCGGAACTGGAGGTCGATCGCGCCCTCGAACACGGTGGCCTCACGCGCCGCCGGGTACCGCGAGATGTAGTAGCTGTGCTCGGTGTGGGCGACGTCCTCCATGCCGGCGAAATACGTTGCGTTGTAGAGGGTCGTCGCGAGCTGGCTGATGCCGCCGCCGACGGCCGTGCCGGGCCGGCCGGCCTCGATGATGCCGGACTCGACGTAGCCCTGCGCGGCCCCGCGCGGACCGGTATATCCGTTGAGCGAGAACGTTTCTCCCGGCTTGACGAGCGCGCCGTCGATCTCGGAAGCGGCGAGGCGGATGTTCACGCCCGAGGCGTACGAGAAGCCACCGGTGGTGAATTCGCCGACGACCTCGCGGATACCGAGCTTCTCGGCGGCCTCGGTCGTGAGCGCGGGATCCACGGGTGCGTACACGGCCGGGGTGGTTCGGTCGCCCGGTGCGGCCAGCAGCTGGGGCAGCGGCTCGAGAGTCTTCGTCCAGTCGACCAGTTCACCCTTCACCGCGGGCACGATCGTCGGTCCGCCGCCCTCGATGACGATGCGGGCGTCCTTCGGTTCGACCTCGGTTTCCGCGAGCTGCGGACGCAGGAAATCGACCACGGCTTCGGAGTGGTATTCGGGGACCAGGCCGCCCTCACCGTCGGGCACGAACGACAGGATCGTGCCGATCCGGTCGCGGGGCAGGGTCGCCACCGCGTTGTCACGGCCTTGGACCTTCACGTCCGACGCCACCGCGGGTATTGCGATCTCGGTGAGCGCCCGGTCCACCGCTTCGGGTGTGACGGTCACGTCCAGGGTGGTCACCGGCAGCGCGACGTCGCCGAACGCCCACTTCTCGGCGAACACGTCCGCCGCGACCTGGGGATCGAGATTCTGGCCGGGTTGCGGAGACACCGCGACCGGGGTCGCCCCCTCGAAGACGACGGTGCCCTCCCGCGGGGCGCGTTCGGCGCTCGAACGCACTCCTTCGAGCGCGTTCGTGAGGGCCGCGTCGTCGCGGACGGAGACGACGCCGATCTCGTCGGTGCCGAACAGCGACGCCAGCCGGGTGAACGGGCTGAGCGGCTGCGATCCGATGCGGTCGAGCGTGTGCTCCCAGTCGACCTCGAGTCCGGCCTGGGCCGGGACGACCTCGGCGGTGGTGTCGCCGGCGGTGACGGGCACGGGGTTTTCGAGGCGTCGGCCGAGTTCGTCGCGCAGCAGTGCCTCGGCGTCGTCGACCGATTCACCGCCGATCTCGATCCCCGCGACCGTCACGCCGCGCGGGACGTTGCCCGACGACACCGCGAGATCGACGCCGTAGAGAACCGCGAGAGCAGCGGCGACACCGCCGGCCGCGATCGCGATCTTCCGCCACGGCGGTCCCGCAGGCGACGGGGACCCGCCGGTACCGCCCGGTGGTGCCGGGGGCGGTGGGGGCGGAGACGACGGCGGGACCGATCCGCCGGCGACGACCGGAACGACCTCCGTCGCCGCGTCGTCCGCGGATCCCTCCGCCGCACGGCCCTGGTCGGATTCTTCCGCACGGCCCTCGCCGGATTCTTCCGCCGCACTGCCCTCGCCGGATTCGGCAGAGGCGCTGCCCTCCGGCAAACGCTCGGCCGGGGGCTCGGCTGCGGACGGAACCGGCTGGGCGGGCGGTGTGCGCCTGATCGCGGACATGTCGATCGCGACGGTCGGTGCCGAGTCGTCGACGGCGAGTGCCTGCTCGGCCGGCGCCTCGGTCGGTGCCTGCTCGGCAAGTGCCGCGGTGGTTGCCTGCTCCGCCGAAGCCTCGGTGGGTGCCTGACCGACGAGTGCTACAGCGGTTGCCTGCCCGACAGGTGCTGCGGCGGGTGCCTGCTCGGCCGGTGCTTCTGCGGCACGTTCCGGCTGCAGACCGGCCTGCGGCGCGGTCGGTGGTTCGTCCGGGGTGCGGTCCGCGGCCGGCGGATCGATTCCGACGTCCTTCACGGAGGCCACGGCGGTCGGTGCCGCAGGCTCGACCGGGGCCGTGGACGCGACCGGAGATTCGGTCTCCGGCTCGGTGAACACGGGCTTGGTGAACGCGAAGGGCGCGGGTTTCGTCGGCGCAGCCGGCATGGCGGTGGTCGGGATTTCCCAGGGCTTGAGCTGGGTCTGCGGGGGCTCGGAAGCCGACGGGGTCTCCGGCGCGGCGGGCGCACTCTCGGCGACGGACGTGTCCGGGGTGACGGGCTCCTCTGCGACCACCGGCGTCTCCGGCGTAGGGTCCGCGGCTTCCCGCTCGGGTGCCGCGTCGGCGACCTCGGCAGCGATCTCCTCGACGGCGACCTCCCCGGCAACGGCCTCCGCGACAGCGATCTCCTCGACAGCGGGGGCCGCGTCGTTCCGTGCTGCGGACGGTGCTGCGGACGGTTCGGATGCCGGTGCGGCCTTCGACGGGGTCGGGAGCGGCGCCATAGAGACGAACCGTTCGGTGGGTGCCGGGGCGGTCGGCTCGGCAACGACATCGGGTTTCGCGTCGGCGGCGGTTCCAGCGGTGTGGTCCGGTGCGGCCGCGGCGGCCGTTTCGGGCTTCCTCTGCGGTTCCGCCTCGTTGGGGGGAACGGCACCGCTCATGTTCGCGCGGTCGTCCGCCCCGTTGTTACCACTCACCCGTGTCCTTCCGACTGGGCACCCCACGACCGGGTGCGCCTTTCCATCAAGCGTAAATGCCGGTCCCGGCGGGCTCCGATTCGAGCCCGGCGCAAGGGCACCGGAAACGAGAAAGACCCCGCGTTGCCACCAGGTCGGGGGTCAGGCAGCAATGCGGGGTCGCTAGGTCTATCGACCCTCTCCCCGGGACGTTACAAACCTTCCGGAATTTTTTTCGTGCGGTCTTCTCATGCCTCGAGGATCGCGGTGACGCCCTGTCCCCCGGCCGCGCAGATGGAGATCAGGCCGCGAGCGGGCTTGCCGGTTTCGGCCTTCTTCTCGTGCAGCATCTTGGCGAGCGACGCGACGATCCGGCCCCCGGTCGCGGCGAACGGATGCCCGGCCGCCAGGGACGATCCGTTGACGTTGAGCTTGCTGCGGTCGATCGAGCCGAGCGGTGCGTCGAGGCCGAGCCGGCCCTTGCAGTACTCCTCCGACTCGAAGGCCTGCAGCGTCGCGAGCACGACGGACGCGAACGCCTCGTGGATCTCGTAGAAGTCGAAATCCTGCAGGGTCAGGCCGTTGCGCTTCAGTAGGCGCGGGATCGCGTAGGTCGGGGCCATCAGCAGGCCGTCGCCGCCGTGGACGTAGTCGACCGCGGCGGTCTCGGAGTCCACGAGATACGCGAGGACGGGCAGGCTGCGGGCGGCGGCCCACTCCTCGGTGGACAGCAGTGCCGCGGACGCGCCGTCGGTCAGCGGAGTGGAGTTGCCGGCCGTCATGGTGGCGTCGCCGAGCTTCGTGCCGAACACCGGCTTCAGCGTCGACAGCTTCTCGACCGACGAATCGGGGCGGAGGTTGTCGTCGCGGGTCAGGCCGAGGAACGGGGTGACGAGGTCGTCGAAGAACCCGCGGTCGTAGGCGGCGGCCATGTTGCGGTGGCTCGCGGCGGCGAGTTCGTCCTGGTCGGCGCGGGCGATGCCGAATTCCTTGGCGGTGATCGCGGCGTGTTCGCCCATCGACAGGCCGGTGCGGGGTTCGCCGTTGCGGGGGATCTCGATGCCGAGCATCGACGGGCGCACGTGGCCGAGCAGCTTGATGCGGTCACCGGTCGAACGCGCGCGGTTGAGCGACAGCAGGAACTCGCGCAGGTCGTTGTTGACGCCGATAGGCGCGTCGGAGGTGGTGTCGACGCCGCCGCCGATGCCCGCCTCGATCCGGCCCGCGGCGATGGCGTCGCCGACGGCGATGATCGACTGCAGGCCGGTGCCGCAGGCCTGTTGCAGGTCCCACGCGGGCGTGTAGGGGCTGAGCGGGCTGCCGAGCACGCATTCGCGGATCAGGTTGAAGTCGCGGCTGTGCTTGAGGACCGCGCCGCCGACGACGGCGCCGAGCTGCTCACCCTGCAGGTTGAAGCGGCCGACCAGACCCTCGAGGGTCGCGGTGAACATGTCCTGGTTCGAGGCGCGGGCGTACTTGCGGTCGGACCGGGCGAACGGGATGCGGTTTCCGCCGAGGATCGCGACGCGGCGCGACGAGCGCGAAGAGCTGGAACGGGCTTTGGTGGTCACGTGTCGTCTCCCGGTGTTCTGATGGATGCGAACTGTGGATACTATTCTTACTCACGAGTAAGTTATTGTCGACACCGCATGACCTCCGAACCAGAGAAGGTGGAATCGTGGCCGAAACCAAGGGCGCACCCAAGCTCTACGCCCAGTTCATCACCTCCGCACCCGGTGCTTTCCTCGCCAAGCAGTTCGGATTGCCCCAGCCGGAGAAGCTCCGCCGCTACCAGCCGGGGGAACCCCCGCTCGCCGGTCCGGTGCTGCTCGGCGGCAACGGCCGGCTCGTCGAGCCGATCCGCGCGCTGCTCTCCGACTACGTCTTCGCCGAGCCCGACGAGAAGAGCTTCGGCGCCCTGGTGTTCGACGCGACCGGCATCACCGACGCCGCCGGGCTCGAGCAGCTGTTCACGTTCTTCCAGCCGGCCGTCAAGGCCCTCGGTCCGTGCGGCCGCGTCGTCGTCCTCGGCACCACGCCGGAGGAAGCGTCCTCGGTCGACGAGCGCATCGCCCAGCGCGCCCTCGAAGGCTTCACCCGCAGCCTCGGCAAGGAACTGCGCCGCGGCGCGACCGTGCAGCTCGTGTATGTCTCGCCGAAGGCACCCGCCGGGCTGTCCGGTGTCGAATCCACCCTGCGCTTCCTGCTCTCCGCCAAGTCCGCATTCGTCGACGGCCAGGTCGTGCGCATCGGCGACGGCGAGGCCACCGCGCCCGAGTCCTGGGACAAGCCGCTCGCCGGGAAGGTCGCCGTCGTGACCGGCGCCGCGCGCGGCATCGGTGCGACCATCGCCGAGGTCCTCGCCCGCGACGGCGCGACCGTCGTCGCCGCGGACGTCCCCGCAGCCGGTGAGGCCCTGGCGCAGACCGCGAACAAGGTCGGCGGAACCTCCCTCGCGCTCGACGTCACCGCCCCCGACGCCGGCGACAAGCTCGCTGCACACCTGCTCGAACGGCACGGCGGCGCCGACATCATCGTGCACAACGCCGGCATCACCCGGGACAAGCTGCTCGCCAACATGGACGCGGGCCGCTGGAACTCGGTGATCGGCGTCAACCTCATCGCTCCCCAGAAGATCACCGACGTGCTCGTCGAGAAGGGTGCGCTGAAGGAGGGCGGCCGCGTGATCGACGTGTCGTCGATCGCCGGGATCGCCGGCAACCGCGGCCAGACCAACTACGGCGCGTCCAAGGCCGGGGTCATCGGTCTCGTGCAGGCCACCGCACCGGTGCTGGCCGAGAAGAACATCACCGTCAACGCCGTCGCACCCGGCTTCATCGAGACCGCGATGACCGCCGCGATCCCGCTCGCCACCCGCGAGGGCGGCCGCCTGATGAGCTCCCTGCAGCAGGGCGGGGAGACCGTCGACGTCGCCGAGACCGTCGCGTGGTTCGCGAACCCGGCGTCGAGTGCCGTCACCGGCCAGGTCGTGCGCGTGTGCGGCCAATCCATGCTGGGGGCGTAGATGGCCGTCATCGAACTCGACTCGGTGCCGTCGATCCTCGACGTCTACTCCCGCGCCGTGCTCTCCGCGCTGCCGGTCGTCGGTGCGTCGGGTGACACGCTGCCCGACGACACGCTGCTGCTGCGCGGCCTCCGCGTCGACCAGGACAACCTCGCCGAGTACGCGAAGGTCTGCGGGCTGCGTTTCGGTGACACCCTGCCGATCACCTACCCGTTCACGCTCGCGTTCCCCCTCGTGATGAAACTGATGGTGTCCAAGGGCTTTCCGTTCGCGGCCATGGGTTCGGTGCACGCGGAGAACGTCATCGAACAGCTCCGGCCGATCTCCGCCACCGAGCCGCTGGACCTCCGGGTGCACGCGGCCGATCTGCGGGAGCACCGCAAGGGCATGCTCGTGGACGTGATCACCGAGATCTCCGTCGGCCGTGAACCGGTCTGGCGCCAGACCTCGACGTTCCTGCACCAGCAGCGCACGTCGCTGTCCGGCGCCCCGAAGCCGGAACCGGAACCCCAGGTGATCCCGCCCGTGCCGACGTCGACCCTGCGGGTGGAGCGCAAGACGATCGACCGCTACGCGGCCGTCTCCGGCGACCGCAATCCGATCCACGTCTCGACCTTGGGTGCCAAGGCATTCGGCTTCCCGCGAACCATCGCGCACGGCATGTGGAGTGCCGCAGCGGCGCTGCGTGCCGTCGAGGGACGTGTCCCGGACAAGGTCACGTACTCGGTGCGGTTCGGGAAGCCGGTGCTGCTGCCCGCGACGGTGAATCTGTACGCACAGCAGGTCGCGGACGGCTGGGACCTGTCCCTGCGGCATCCGGAAAAGCAGTACCCGCATCTGAGCGCCACGCTGCGCTGAGGACAGGACGGCACAACGACTTCGGGTGGACCGGGGCGCGATGGGGGCGTCCCGGTCCACCCGATCCGTGTTCGGGGGTCAGCCGGGCGTATCGGTGCGTCGGCGGCCGGCCAGGCCACGCCACGCGAGGTTCTCGAGCAGATCGGCGGCCTTGGCGACGTCGATCTCACCGCCGGCGATGCGGTCGGCGACCGCCTCACCCGCACCGACCAGCGCGACCGCCATGATGGTGAAGTCCATGTCCGGTTCCGGCTCACGCGTGCTCGATTCGAGCAGGTGCGCGGTCAGTTCGATGAGCCGGTCGCGGCTGCTGCGCACCTGGTTCGCGAAGGCCTGCTGGGCGAGGGCCTGACGGTAGAGCACCATCCACGAGTGCCGGTGCTGGTCGACGAATCCGAGGAACGACTCGAGCGCGACCCGCAGTTGCGCACGCGGCGGCAGGTTGGGATCGCCCGCCGGAGCCAGGGCTTCGACGAACCGCTGCCCCTCCCGGCCGATGCACGCGGCGAACAGTTCGTCCTTCGAGCCGTAGTACAGATACAGCATCGGCTTCGAGATCGAGGCGCGCGCCGCGATCGCGTCCATCGACGTCTCGTGGAAACCCTTCTCGGAGAACACCTCCACGGCGGCATCGAGCATCTGCTGTTCCCGCACCGCGCGAGGCAGTCGCTTGGTACCGCCGGCCATGTCTCCTCCATACTGCTCGGGTAACACTCCTTACCCTAGAGTAAGGAGCGCGGGCGGGTTCTCCGGATTTCGGAATCCCGGGAAATCAGCAGTCGAGCGCACCCTTGGCCCGCGCGACCGTGCGCACCGCGTCGTCCACCCGCGCCGCAGGCAACGCGCCCGACCGCACGGACTGCTCGAGATGATCGAGAACCTCGGGCACCTGATCGGTGGTCAGCCACAACGCCTGGTCCACACCGGCGATCAACGCGGCCTCCACCGCTTCGGCGATGCCGTAATTGTCGGTGATCGCGCGCATCCCGGACAGATCGTCGGTGAAGATCACCCCGTCGAACGGCGGCGCACCGTACCCGGCGCCGTCCCGCAGCAGCCGCACCGCCGCGGGGCTGATGCTCGCCGGCCGTCCGTCGGTCAGCCCCGGCACGTCCAGATGGCCGATCATCACGGCGACCCCGGACGTGACGAGTTCGCGATAGGGCACGAGATCGATCTGCTGCAGCTGCGCGAGCGGCGGGGCGACCACCGCACCCCTGTGCGAATCACCCGACGCCGAGCCGTGACCCGGAAAGTGCTTGAGTACAGGGAGAATTCCCGCATCGCGCAACCCCCGCGCGTACGCGTCGGCGTACTGCACGACGACCTGCGGATCGTCGGAGTAGGAACGGTCGCCGATCACGTCGTCGTCGGCCCGGTCGGTCACGTCGACATCCGGCGCGAAATCCACGGTGATGCCCAGCTCCCGCAATTCGCGGCCGCGCTCGAGCGCCATCGCGTAGGTTTCCTCGACGCTCATCGTCTGCGCCGTGACCCGCGCCGACGGATCCTCCCCGAGCAGCTCACCGACCCGAGAGACGCGGCCGCCCTCCTCGTCGATCGTCACCATCAGCGGCAGCGGGCTCTGCGCGGCGACCGCGGGGATCTCCCGGTTCGCCAGCATCGACATGTCGGTCCAGCTGCCGACGAAGATGCCGCCGATCTGCTCCGACCGCACGATCGCCAGCGCGTCGTCGGTGCCGGTCACGCCGACGTTGAGCAGCTGCGCGAGCTTCTGCCGCAACGACAGGGACGCGAGCAGATCGTCGCCGCACACCGGCGTGGGCGCCGGTGCCGCCACGGGCTCGGTCGTGTTCGTGTTCGTGGTCGTGGGAGCCGCCGACGTCGCGGACACGGACTCGGTTGCGGCGGTCGCCGAGACGTCCGGCGAGTCGTTCCCGCCGCAGCCGGCGACCGCTGTCGCGGCGGCGAGCACGGCGACGAGGCTGTGACGGATACGCATGGACATCGACGGTAGCCGACCATCGCACAGTCGGCTCCCACAGCCCGCCGGGAACGGTAATGTGCACCCCGAGCAGCCGGTTTCGACCCAAGGGGTGTGCGATGCCCGCAGATCTGATCCTCATTGCCTACGACGGTTCCGAAAACTCCAAGCGCGCCGTCGAATACGCGGGCCGCTTCCTCGAGTCCTGCCGCGCCGTCGTCGTCACCGCATGGGAACCCATGGTGCGCCAGGCCGCACGGATGTCCGGGCTGTCCGGGGTGATGCAACCCGAATGGGTGCCCGACGAGGACAGCGAGGACGTGGCGCTCACCGACGCCAAGGTCACCAACTCCGAAGGTCTCGAGCTGGCGCGCGCGGCGGGCCTGCAGGCGGAGGGCCGCACCATCGAGATCGTCAACGCGGTGTGGACCTCGATCATCGAGGCCGCCGACGAACTCGACGTCGACATCATCGTCACCGGAACCCGCGGCACCACCGGGCTGCGGTCCCTGCTGCAGTCCTCCGTCGCCGACCACGTGCTGCGCCACAGCCACCGCCCGGTGCTGATCGTGCCGCCGGGACGCTAGGCGCACCGCCGTCGTCGCCGGGCGATATCGTCGAGCGATCATGGACGGCTTCCTTCTCTCGCGCCCGGAGCGCACCCTCCGCACCACCGGGATCAGACGCCTGTACGACACCGCCGCCGAGGCGTCACGGGCACTGCGACGCGACGAGGCCGACCTGATCGTCGGGGCCCTGCCCTTCGACCCGGAACGCCCGCCGGCGCTGATGCAGCCCGAGGAGAGCACCGTCACCGACGGGCCGTGGACCCCACCCCAGGACATCGACGCACTACCGCCGGTGCGGGTCGCCGCGCAGAACCCGCACCCGCGCATCCACGTCGCGCGGGTACGGGCACTGATCGAACGGCTCGAACTCGGCGAGTTCGGCAAGGTCGTCGCCGCACGGTCGGTCGCGCTCGACGCCGACGAGCCGCTCGACCCCCTCTCCGTCGCCGCGCGCATGGTCGCCCGGCACCCGACGGCCGCGACCTATGCCGTGGACCTCAGCGCCGCCGGCGAACGCTATTGGGGGCACACCCTCGTGGGCGCGACCCCGGAAGTGCTGGTGAGCCGGCGCGGCAGCACCGTCACGTGCCGCCCGCTCGCCGGGACCGCCGCGCGCTGCGCCGACCCCGCCGCCGACGAGGCAGCCGGCCGCGACCTCCTCGCGTCCGCGAAGAACCTCGCCGAGCACGCATTCGTCACCGCGTGGATCCGCGACCGTCTCGGTCCGCTGTGCACCGACCTCGACGTCCGCGAGACCCCGGTGCTGACGAGCACCCCCGACGTGTGGCATCTGGCGACCCCGATCACCGGGACCCTGCGCGACCCGGCGACCGACGCCCTGACCCTCGCGACGGTGCTGCATCCGACACCCGCGGTCGCCGGTACCCCCACCGAGGCCGCGCTCGCCACGATCCGGGCCGTCGAGGGCGATCGCCGCTTCTACGGCGGTGCCGTCGGCTGGTGCGACGCCGCCGGTGACGGCGACTGGCTGGTCGCGATCCGCTGCGCGGAGATCAGCTCCGACGGGCTGCGTGCCCTCGCGTGGGCGGGCGGCGGGATCGTCGCCGATTCGGACCCCGACGCCGAACTCGACGAGACGACCGCGAAGTTGCGGACACTGCTCGGCACGCTCGGTCTGTAGTCGGTGGCACAGTACGGACATACCGTGTGACACGGGTGATACCTTGACGCGGTGCGAAACGGCGCGGGGACGTCCCGCGCCGACGTTTTGACGATGGGGAGATGGGCATGGCGAAGTTCCTT
>Ga0182745_1000874_pt1 | contig 30736 bp, 15 predicted proteins | sample eDN3rd30CKraftBY_FD_128523 | JGI IMG/M metagenome (GOLD analysis project Ga0182745, IMG submission 128523) | Enriched backyard soil microbial communities from Emeryville, California, USA - eDNA 3rd pass 30_C Kraft BY (version 2) (version 2) | ecosystem: Environmental > Terrestrial > Soil >... | reverse complement strand
TTGCGTTCTGAACTTCGTCAGCCTGCATCGACGAATCCTGGGGATTCGTCTGCTTCGGCTTCCTTGTCAGAACGCAAATCGCTCGATCTCGCCTGACAAAGCACCTTTCGGGACAGACTCTTAGAGCATTTTTGTCAATCTCGTGATGCACTTGCCTCGCCGCATTCAGTCTTTCATCAAGTGAAACCTTTTTGACGCGGGCACATGAGAGACCAAGCTGGTCTAATTCTAATTTTTGTGTCCTTGCAGGGCCTGAAAAATTCATCTTGAGCAAAATTTGCCGATCAGCCTATAGTCCCGATTCGTTGCTGCGCCCCGTCGCCACCGAGATCAGTGGGAGAGGGCAGTCTGACAGGTTCGCTGGTGCTCACGGGGCTTGGATTTGTCGGTACGGCAGAAAGACCCAAGGAGGGAAAGCTGAATGAAGGTTTTTGAAATGAAATCATTTTTAAGCCTGGCGATGTTACTTCTCGCCAGCACTGCCTCTGCTCAAACGGCTGTGGACCCGGGGTTGCCGGTTTATCCTCGTGTGGAAGGCATCAAGGGAAATGTGGTGATGGTCGGGTCTTACACCATGTCTCAATTGGGAGCAGTCTGGGGAGACAGCTTTCAAAAATTGTATCCGGACGTGCAAATCAAGATCGATCCCAAAGGCTCTAAGGACGCGGTCAGCTCGGTCATTCACGGCGAATCTTCATTTGGCTTGCTGAGCCGTTCCATTACGGAAGCCGAAGTCAAAGCATTTCATGACAAATTCGGCTATCTGCCCACCGTAGTGACTCCGGCTTTGGAGCCCATTGCCATTTATGTTCACAAAGACAATCCCATCGATTCATTAAGCCTGGCCCAATTGGACGGAATTTTCTCCAAGACTCTCAAACGCGGCGCCCCCAGAACCGCATCCACCTGGGGAGACCTGGGTGCCGCCGGGAAATATGCGTCAATCCCCGTGAGCTGCGAAGTCCGCAACGATGAAACGGGTTCGCAAGTCTTCTTTCAGGCAGCCATTCTGGGCAATGGTGAATTCCGGGACGGCATGCACAACCACGTCAGCAATCTGGAGCTGGTCAAGGCCGTGGCCGCAAACCCGGGAGCGATCGGATTTGGGGGAGCAACATTTGCAACTCCGGATGTCAAGGTGATCGCTTTGAAATGGCGGGACGAAGACCCGGCAATGACTATTCATCAGGCCACCTACCCTCTGGTACGGCCGCTGCAGGTGGTCATTAATCGTCCGCCGCAAAAACAACTGAGAGACATCGAACGCGAATTCCTGAAATTCGTCTTCAGCCAGAAAGGCCAGCAAGACGTGATTCTGGGCGGATTCGTTCCCGTTCAGGCCCGCGCCGCCCAGATTGCACTGGACGCCATGGATCTGCGGACCCTCAATTAGAGCAAGTTGCACTCGATTCAAACCTGAATTGACGGATTGGAAAACTTGTCGCAAGCGGGCCAACGAACCTGCAGACAAGGCTCGAGCTTCCGTCAGGACAGGCGTTGCACTGCTAAGCCCCCTTTTTATTGCTCGTGGTGATGACCGTGGTGCCCAGCGTGGCTTCCGCAGTCCATGCACCTCGAAGTCATCCCCAGCCATATCAATTCATACGCTCCAGGAGCAGACCAATGAAACGGATTTCATTTGCCGCCACTTTACTGGTCGGCGCAATCGCCGTCGGGCCCGGGAAGACGGCACATGCGATTGATGTCACCCGTGGAACAACCAATCCACAGTCAATCACGCCGCAAAACAACCTTTACAACCCCAACACCTTGCCCGGACAAGGGTTCTATAATGGATTGGGAAATACAAACGATCCGTTCTTCAACCCGGGCCAGTCCAACCCTAATCTGGCATATCCAGCCTATCCCGGGATTGGAAATCCAATCTCCCCCACGGTCCCCAACCCCGTCACATATCCCGCGTCCAATGAGCCCGACCGGAATCGATTCACCACGCCCCAGCCCACGTATGTGGCCCCCGGAGGATCAACAGGCAATACACAACTCAAGAAGTGGCGCCTGGGGGTCTATTCCAAAGACACGGACACCGGCGTAAAAATTCATGACGTGGTCAATGGTGCCGCAGCATACCGTGCGGGCCTGGAAATCAACGACACCATCATTTCGGTCAATGGGTATCAAGTCGGCTATGTAAACGGGCAGTTGTTTGACTGTGGGACGGAATTTGACCGCTCCGCCGACAAAAATGGCTGGGTGACATTACTGGTTCAGAACAATCGCGATGGGAAACTGATCAACGTGCCTGTGCAACTGGATTCCCGGTTGTCGACGCTGAATGGCTCGATTGCCTTGCAGAACCGTCAGAACCTGCCCGCCAATGCCATCGTCAATGTGGAACTGAAAGAACTCATTGGCAATAACGCCAATCCGATCACCTTCGCCAGCACCCAGGTGGACAAGATCACTCAGTATCCGATCCCCTTCAGCCTGGATTATGATCCGGCACATGTCACCCAGAATGGCCGGTATGTGGTTTATGCCAGCGTGCTGGTGAATGGGCGCGAAGTTTATCGCACGTCACAGCTGCAGCCCATTCAGGCTCAGCAAGGGGGAATTCGGACGGTTTCACTGCAATTGGACCAGGTTCAGCCGAATTCGGGCCCCTATCCCAATGCCCCGCAGGTCCAATTGGGTGAAGAAGCTCAGATTGCCCAGATCGTAAAGTGGTTCAACGATTACATCGGTCGCAATCCATCGGACCGTGAACTGGTGGCTTACCTGGGAGCCATTCGCCAAGGGCAGTCCATGGCTCAGATTCAGCTCAGCCTGCTGGCAAACGAGAACTTTTTCAATCGTTGCGATGCGGACAAGAAGGTCTACATTGAGCGCATGCATCAGATGTTGATCGGTCGCAATCCAACCCAGGCAGAATTGAACTACTGGGTGGCCCGTTATGATGCTCAAGGAGGAATTCGCCGCAATCTGGCGCAAGAATTCCAGGGAGCACTCGGAATTTATTAAAAAATCGAGGATCAAGATCGGTGCCATGAAACAGGACTCGGATGCCCCCTCCGCATCCGGGTCCTGTGTTTTTATTTCACAAATAAAATGAAACGCAATGTGTTTTATACAAAAACTTTGCAGCAAAACACATAAAACTGACTGGGACCTCTCCTTCAAACAGAAAAGCACAAAGCAAGGACAACGGAGCGAAGTAGCAAGAAATCACCCCGGCCACCAACCTGTGTGACAACGCCAGGGCGCTGCTTGAGAACGATCAGGCAAAACCGAAAAAGGCGAAAGCCCTGCCGGAAATCTCGTGATTCTTGACACATCCGTTCAGGACGCTTATTGTTAATGATCGGCTCGCAAGAGCAGGCGTCGATTTTACGAAACCTGTCCGGCTACGGCTGGAATAGCTGAGAGGCTTGTCATGTAGGCATTGGCGTTGACAACGGCCGGTGCTCGACAACCAACAGTGCCTGGGAAATTTTCCGGGATCGCTGTTGGGCGTGGCCGGTTTATCAGGTGACGGATTCGACGAGTGGGACATTGGGCTCGCTCTTTTTTTCACCTAAAACGTTGGCAGTAAACGCTCATGAATGGCATAGAGGTCTTACGCATTGTTGACGCCATCCATCGCGATAAGGGCATCGATAAGGAAATTGTCTTCAGCGGTATTGAAGCCGCAATTCTCTCCGCTGCCCGCAAGCATTATGGCGAAGATCGCGACATCGTCATCTCCATTCATCGTACCACTGGCGATGCCACTGCCACGCTGGAAAATGTTGAACTTCCGCCACGGGAACTGGGGGATCTGTTGGGGCGCATTGCCGCCCAGACCGCCAAGCAGGTGATGATTCAAAAGATTCGTGAAGCGGAACGTGATGCACTTTATGATGAATTCAGCGAACTCCGCACCCATCTGGTCAACGGCACGGTGGTTCGCGTCGATCATGGTGTCGCCTCGGTCAACCTGGGAAAAGTAGAAGCCATTCTGCCCCGTAGCGAACAGATTCCCGGAGAATCGCATCGGGTGGGGGATCGTGTGCGTGCGATTGTCCTGGAGGTTCGTAAGGCGGGCAGTCGTATTAAAGTCGTCCTTTCACGCACGCACCCGGAACTGGTCCGACGATTGTTTGAAGTCGAGATTCCGGAAGTCTCGGATCGTGTCATTGAGGTTCGTTCGCTGGCCCGGGAAGCAGGCTACCGTTCCAAAGTGGCAGTTTCCTGCAACGACAACAACATCGATTGCGTTGGCGCCTGTGTCGGGGTTCGTGGGTCTCGAATTAAAACGATTGTCGACGAACTGGACGGGGAAAGAATCGATATTGTACGCTGGAGCGATTCGCTGCAGGTTCTGATCCCGAACGCGATGCAGCCAGCCGAAGTCGAAGATGTCATTTTGTGCCAGATGCTGGGGCGCGTGATCGTGCTGGTTCGGGAAGACCAGCTATCATTGGCGATCGGTAAAAAGGGTCAGAATGTCCGCCTCGCATCCAAGCTGGTGGGTTGGGACATCGAAGTCATGACCCAGGATGAATTGGACGAACAACTCGAACGTTCTGTCGGAGCATTCGGGCAGGTGCCGCATATCACGCCGGAATTGGCGGAAGCATTGGTTTCGCAAGGTTTTTTCAGTTTTGAGGACCTGTCGGTCATCGAGCCCGATCATCTCACTCAACTCAGTGAGCTGACTCCGGAGCAGATCGACGAAGTTGTGACCTATGCGGAAAAGGAAGCAGAACGGGAAGAGCACGAAACGGATCGCCGCAAGGCAATCGAGCGGGACGCCAAACGAGTCGAACGCGAAGCCGCCGAGCTCGATGCCATGACCGGCAAACGGCTGGGCGACACCCCGGAAGAAGATTCGATTGTCCCAGCACCATCTGTCAATGGAGCTGTCGAGGACACTGAAGCCGCAGCCGATCCGATGACGGCGGAAGTTTCGACCGAAAGCACAAACTCTCCAGATGTGCCAGAAAAAGTCTTCGACGAGGAGTCTGAACCGTCCTGAGTGGAGCAGAAAGTTGCTGCCACACAGTGTTTCGGTGACAGCAGGGACAGCCAAGAGGGAAGGCGTGATTTGTGTCAAACGCGCCAAGACGTCTTCTGTCATGGTTCGCGGCCAGAACAGAAGATCAGATTTAGAGGGGTGACGATTGAAAATCCGCATCTTCGCATTAGCGAAGGAACTCGGTTTTGACAGTAAAGACCTGATTCAGCACTGCAACGACGCAGGCCTGGATGTGAAAAGCTCGCCATTGGCGAGCATCACCCCCGCCGAGCGCGATGTGCTGATGCAGCACCTGCAGGCGCAGCAGTCGTCTTCATCCACAGCGGATGCCGCTGCTCCCGCTGCCTCAGAAGAGGTGCGCCTGGAACCACGTCGGGAAATGCGGGGACGCGAAATCCGGAACCTGGGAGGGCCACTCGCCACGCAGGTAAAAACCCGTCGGCCTCCCCGTAAGGAGTCTGCAGCTTCCCCCGAAGCCGCAGAGCCCCCGGCCTCCTCGCAGCCAGATCTTCCACCAGATCTTCCACAGGTCCCGACGACACTGGCAGAGCAAACTGCTCCAGTTGCGGAAGTTCCTTCGCCTGCGAGCCCTGCCCCCGCGGAAGTTGCGGAACCGGTTGCGGAAAATGCTGCTGCTCCCGTGCCGCCCCCTTCCTCCCCTGAACCAGCAGTTCCTCCATCGGTTAGTCCCCCTATGGTCTCCACCGCCCCGGTCTCGATTGCACCGGACGCCCCTTCTGCTCCGGAAGCTCTTCCTGCCCCGGAAGCTCCCCCCGTTTCGAAGACCGAGTCCTCCAGTTTGCCCGACAGGCCAGCACCGATCACGCGCTCGGATTATGTGGCGCCGTCCGGTCGCGGTGCTTCCCCCATTCGGGAAATGAAGCCGCACGGATCGGTCCGCATTACAGAAGACCGGCCACTACGAACGCCGTCAGAATCGCCACCCATTCGTCGCGACAAAAAACGAGGGCCGGCACTCCCCAGCCTGGCGACGCCCAACTTCAAGCCGACAATCGCCAAGAAAACGGATGAGCCGATTCACAAACCGGACCTTCCGTTGACCGGCGATGTTTTGAAGAAAAATAAGCTGGCGGACATTCTCAAGAAGAATCGCGACGAATCCGTTCGGCGCCCCGTGAATGTCGAAGAAGAGGAGAAAGCTCCCGTTGGGAAAGGTCGCCCGGGGGGGCCTAATCGCGGTCTTGGCCTGGAAGAAGCCCGCGAAGCGCGTCGGCGACGACGTGCAAAATCCAAGGGGGGTGCCGACGATGATGACGGCGTCATCCATAAAAACGTGAAACGTCAACGGCGTATGAATTCCGTCGTGGAACGTAAAACCTCGGCGACAATTTCCACCCCCATCTCTGTTCGCAGCCTGTCCGAAGAACTGGGACGGCCAGCCCGCGACCTGCTGACGATTCTCTTCAGCCAGGGTCGGATGGTGACCATCAACGACATCCTGGAAGAGGAAGTGGCGCTCGAAATTGCCATGGAACTGGGCGTCGACCTGGAAATTCAGCAGGAAGAAGACTTCGAGGAAGTCCTGGCCAATCGCCTCAATCCGGAAGCTCAAGGTGGGGATGTGGAAACGGTACCCCGGCCCCCCATTATTACGATCCTCGGACACGTCGATCATGGCAAGACAACGCTTGTCGATCGCATTCGTTCCGCCAATGTGGCCGCTGGAGAAGCGGGCGGAATTACCCAGCACATTGCTGCGTACCAGGTGGACTACCAGGGTCAGAAATTGACTTTTGTGGATACTCCGGGACATGCTGCCTTTGGTGAAATGCGGGCTCGTGGTGCCAATGTCACCGATATTATCGTGCTTGTCGTGGCGGCCGACGACGGCGTGATGCCCCAGACAGTGGAATGTATCAGCCACGCCAAGGCCGCCAACGTTCCTATTATCGTGGCCATGAATAAATGCGATTTACCCTCGATTAACGAACAACGCGTCCTCACCGAACTCGCCCAGCATGGGATTCTGCCCGCAGAATGGGGCGGCGATGTGGAAGTGATTCGCGTCTCCGGCCTGGTCGGAACTGGAGTGGATAAACTACTGGAGACGCTGCTGGTCACTGCGGAATTGAATGATTACCGTTCTCCCATCAACGTGCCTGCGGATGGCGTCTGCCTGGAGGCGTTTCGGGACGAAGGCCGCGGGCCGTTGGCCTGGGGAATTGTCCGCATGGGGACGCTGCATGTCGGTGATCTGGTTCTGTGCGGACCGGCTTATGGTCGAATCCGCGCCATGTACACGGACCGGGGAGAAGAAATTCAGGAAGCCGGTCCTTCCACGCCGGTGAAAATTGCGGGACTCCACGACGTTCCCGGAGCTGGCGATCATCTGTACGTCATGGATGACATTGAACAAGCCCGAAAATTTGCTGAAGAACGCCAGATACGCGGTCGTACGGCCGCCCTGGCCGGACGTGGCGGACCAGTCTCGCTGGAAGAATTCTTTGCTTCACGGCAGGGAAGTGGAATCAAAGACCTGCCCTTGATCATCAAGGCAGATGCCCCCGGTTCCCTGGAAGCCATCCGGCACGAGTTAGAGAAATTCGAACATCCGGAAGTACGGATCAAGATTCTGCATACCGGTGTGGGGGGGGTCAACGAAAGCGACGTTTACCTGGCTGCCAGCACGGGCGCAATCATTGTTGCCTTCCACGTCATCGCGGAAGATCGTGCAGAGAGCCTGGCGGCTCAGGAGGGTGTGGAAATTCGTCGTTACCGCGTGATTTACAATGTCACCGATGATATTCGCCAGGCACTGGAAGGACTGTTGGACCCGGAAAAGGTGGAAGTCACCAGCGGCCGGGCACTGGTCCTGCAGACATTCAGCATCAGCCGCGTGGGAACCGTGGCGGGTTGCCGAATCCTCAATGGAACCATCGACCGCAATAATCGGGTCCATGTCATTCGGGACCAGACAGTTCTCAATCACTATGGCATCGCTTCTCTGAAGCATGGGAAAGATGATGTTCGTGAAGTCCGCCAGGGGTTCGAGTGTGGTATCCGGCTGGATGGATTTAATGACATGAAGGAAGGAGACATCCTGGAAGCCTACCGCATCGAAGAACGGAAGCGTTCGTTGGATGAGTGAGACTTCCCAGCCTGACGGGTTTGTTTCAGCCAGTACCGAGGCCAATCAAGTGGCTTGAAATCTTTGAATCCTGAAAAACGTTGATGGTTGGTCAGACAGCAGGCCCCGTAGCTGGATCGCATTCTCGATGGCAAACCGGGTTTTTCCGGGATACCCTGTTTCCGGCGAGGTCGACGGAATTCGACCAGGAATCAAGTCGTTGATGTTGCCCGAAATCTTCTCGTGGCAGGAAAACGTCAACATCCTTTTTACGTTGTGGACATTGGATTATTTATGTCATCACGTCGGACCGCCAAAGTCGCCCAGGCGATTCGCCAGGTCGTGAGTTCCGCGATCCTCTTCGAGTTGCGAGATCCACGCGTCAAAAATGTCACCGTCCTGCAAGCTGAAGTGGCGGGAGATCTGCGGACTGCGAAAATCTTCGTCAGCATTCTGGGAGATGAGAAAACCGAACAGCTCTCGATGAAAGGGCTGGAGGCAGCACGCGGCTGGATTCAGTCTCGGATTGCCGATGAACTGGACTTGAGGCTGACTCCCGTACTCACTTTCGTCGTCGATTATGGAATCAAAAAGAGTATTGAGGTTTCCAAACTGCTGCGAGAACTGCACCCTCCAGTCGAGGGAGAGGACCCCATAGAAGAACTCACGGAGATGGAGACCGAAGAGGATGAAGAGCCTGCGGACGAAGAAGAATAAGGGATCGCGGAGGTCAGGGGTCACGAAAAAAAGAGCCAGATCAATGGCATGTTTCCTGAATCCTGTCCCCAAGATCCTCGCCCCTCATCTTCGAACAAATTTCATCTTCGAATCAATTGGCTTTGTTCGCGGCACTTGCAAGTATTATCACTATTCACCATCTGGACCTGCACTAGCGGGAGGCATCGATGCCTGCCAAATCATTGAAGGCAGCTGACAAGCAGAATATCCTGAAAAAGCTCGTCACCGAGATGAAACGCCGATATGGCGGAACGGTTCCGAAGCAGACCCGTTCCACATTCGAGACACTGCTTTTCGCAGTTTGTCTGGAAGATGTGGGGCACGCAGAGGCAGAAGTCGCCTACGCGCATTTGCTCGAACCGTTTTTTGACCTGAATGAGATCCGCGTCAGTTCGGTGACGCAGATTCAACAGGCCCTGGGTGATCTCCGCGCGGCGGACTGGAAAGCGTTGCGCATTCGGGAAGCATTACAACATGTCTTCGAGAAATTTTATGCCTTCGATCTGGAGTTTCTGAAGCGGAAGACGCAGGAACAGGCGATCAAAGAACTGTTGCTGGTTCCCTATCAGACACCATTTGTTCGCAGTTATGTCGTGCAGCAGACGCTGGGCGCACATGTGCTGCCAATCGATCAGTCCATGGTTCAACTTCTGCAATGGCTGGGGCTGGCCGATGTGGGAGCCGATCATGAAACCGCGGCGGAAGAAGTGAAAGCAGGGCTCAAAAAAGCGGAAGGAGTCCAATTCTGTTACCTGCTGAAATGTGTTGCGGCCGATCCCGAATTGCGGGAGCATTTTGAAGAACCTCCCACAACGGAAGAAGAATCCGATCCATTCACTGCTGCCAGCCGACTGGCGGATCTGATCAAAAACCCCCAGAAGAAAAAGAAGAAAGCCAAGCCTGCTCCGGTTCCTGCACCGGCTGTGAACAAAACCACAGTCAAATCTTCGACCGCAAAAGGGGCTGCCGGAAAAACAGTTCCTGGAAAAGCAGCGGCCGAAAAAACGGCAACGACCAAGGTGGCTGCCAGAAAAACTGCTGCGGTGAAATCTGTGGCGGTAAAAAAGCCTGTAAAAAAGAAGACCAGCGAGCGGGCCATCTCCGGCAAAGCCAAACCCGCAACCGCCCGCAAGGTCACCAAAAAGGTGCCGGCTGCTCCCAAAAAGAAAACAAATCGCCGGCAAACAAAATAATGGACCGGGTACATGCTCCGGATGGGAATCTCTCCCAGGGCTTTTGGTTGTTTCAAAATGGGCAACTTCCGGGAGAGCGAAGTTCCTGCTGAGCCTTATGAAAGGCCACGCCTTCCTTCGTTTGTGGCTCGGCAGGAGCCTCGCCCTCCCATCCCATTTTCATTAAAGCGAAAGCCCTGGAATCTCTCCAGACCGCTGTTGACCCGCAACTTCGATTCAGAGGAAAATTAGAAAACCCGAAAGATCAACACCATCGGCAAGAAGGACAGGGCGCGTCGCGCAAGCAGCAGGGAGGCTGAAGATGACATTCAAAAAGGTGCAGTGGTGCGCGGAATACCTGGCCTTTCGCAGCTTCGCCTGCGTCGTGGAAGTCTTGTCCCCCAGGCAGATTTGCAGGTTATCGGAGCTTCTGGCCTGGGTCATGATGAACCTGGTTCCTCGACGCGTCAGCCGGTATGAACTGGCCCGTAAAAATCTGCGCTGCGCCTTGGGCGATGAAGCATCCGAAGAAGAGATCCATGAAACCATCCGCCGCATGTGGATTCATTTGTTTCGCCTGGTGGGGGAAGTGATTCAGTTTCCCCGTAAATGCCGATTGGAGAACTGCCGCGAAGTCATGGCATTTCGCAATCGTGCCGCCAGTGTTCGCGCTCTCAACTCCGGTCGGCCCGTCTTTCTGGTCGGAGGGCACTTTGGCAACTGGGAAGCTTCGATTGTCACTTTTGGGGTCTTCGGCCTGCAAATGGGCGTTGTGGCCAGAAAACTCGACAATCCGTATCTGCATGCCTGGTTTTCAAAGTCTCGCGAGCAGACGGGACACCAGCTACTGTTGAAAAACGGAGGCTGGGATGGAATGACTGAGTTGATGCAAGCGGGTGGAAATCTGGGGCTGTTATGCGATCAGGATGCCGGCAAACGGGGAATCTTTGTGAATTTCATGGGACGTCCCGCATCGACATACCGTTCCCTGGCACTGATGGCACTGGAAGCCAAAGCGCTGATTGTCGTGGGATATGGCCGCCGCGTCCCGGATCGTTTTGATGAAGCCCGCTGGGCACAATTTGAAATCGGCTGCGAAGAGGTGATCGATGTGAACGAGATTCACGCGGAAGACGAAATTCGTGAAATCACCCAGCGATTCTCGCAAGCGCTGGAACGGGCCATTTTTCGTGCTCCCGAACAATACTTCTGGTTACACAACCGGTGGAAAACCGCCCCTCGGGAAAAGAAGACCCCTTCCCTCCAAAAAGCGGGATAGACAGGCCCTCCTTCATCCCGCCTCCTGCTTCGTCTATGCTAGACCAGTTTGGTCTAGCATGTGCCCGCGTCGAAAGAGTTTCACCTGATGAAAGACTGAATGCCGCGAGACAAGCTCGCCACAAGATTTACAAAAACGCTCTAAAATTTAGGGTAGGTCTTCACGCAAAGTCCGACAACGGAGGATGTTTCGCGATCACGGACCCCAAATCCAAGCTCTGACAGGGCACTCCCTCCTCTTTTTCCGCCACTTCGCATGAGCCTGTTCAACTCGAAAGCGCTGCCGCAGCGGCTCTCAGCAGAAATGTGCGCGTTCTGAAATACGAGAAGAATCCACGAAATCGATACCGTCGATTTTTTCCGGGTAGAATGGCAGACTGGTACTCTCAGGAATGGTGCTGGAGGTGCGGCAGCGCATCATTGCCCGTCGTATTCGGACTGATGCAATACTTCCCGCAAATTTTTGATACCGGGAATGCACCCGGCAATGTCGCCAAAATTTCACTTCAACAATGACAACAGGATGATCATGACACGCGGACTGTTGATGATGTGCATCGGACTGGGATTGGGAATCGCGGGGATGGCAATTGCTCATGATGATGAGGCGAGTGCCAACCATGTCAAAGTTCTCTCAGCTGAGGACATTCAGGAACGGATCAATGATAAAGACTCCAAGGTGACCGTAGTGGAAGTGACGCTGGCGCCCGGCCAGGTGGGCGCCCCGCATCGTCATCCCGGACCTGTCTTCGGATATATTGCCGAGGGTGAGTATGAATGGGCTATCGATCAGCAGCCAGCCCGGGTCTTAAAGACGGGTGAGACATTTTATGAGCCGACCGGATGCCTGCATCGGGTCTCCAAAAATCCTGCTGCGAAAGGAAAGACGCGGGTGATTGCCGTGCTGATTCACCCCAGGGATGTTCAAGAACTCGCCATCCCGGAGCCGGAAACCAAGTGACTCGTTGCCGCCATCAGGCAGGAGACCGTCCCTATGATCGTCTCCTGCCGAAGACGTTCAATGATGTGATCGACTTTACGAAACAGCGGGACGCCCAATATTGAAGCTCCGCCTCCAATGAGAAACAGTCGCCTCGAGACAAATGGCGAAACCGACTTCAATTGCTGATTGCCGTCCATGCGATCCTCTGGCAGTGCTGCGCAGCAGTCCTCGGGCTGCGCTGGGGTGAATGTGTATTATCCAGCTTGTTCGATGACCTCTTCATCGACATAAATGGGCAGATGTGGGTCATAATGGGCTGCCAGTGCGATGGCATCGCTGGGACGGCTATCAACCTCGACCAGTTCCCCGTTCAGACGAATTCGCAAGACTGCATAGTACGTATGCTCGACGAGATTGGTAATCACGACATCCTGAAGTTCTCCTCCCATCTCCTGGATCACATTTTTCAGGAGATCATGCGTCAGCGGACGGGGAGGAGTGTGTCCCTGTACTCGGCGATCAATGCTGGTGGCTTCAAAGATGCCGATCAGAATTGGGAATGAGCGATCCCCTTCAACTTCACGCAGAAAGACAACCTGCTGATCGTTGATCTCGCTGATAATAATCCGTGCCAGTTCCATGCGGATCAACACTGACAATTCTCCCGACGTTTCTGAGATGCAAAAATTTGCGAACAGGGCGGGAATCGTTTTTGTGTCATCCCGGAGCCTCTCTCATTCTGACTGGTTGAATTCGCAATCACAACAGAAACGCCATCCACTCTTCCGCTCTAAGATCTTCCGGAGAATCATGGTTTCGCGGTCAGGCAGTGTTTCCCGGTCTGAAGGGATGAAGGCCATGAAAAAAGAGAAAGAGGAAAGCATCAAAATGGTCTTTCCCCTTTTTCCTTTAGACCAGTTTGGTCTCTCATGTGCCCGCGCCGAAGAGGTTTCACTTGACGAAAGACGGAATGCCGCGAGGCAAGTCCGCCACAAGGTTTACAAAAACGCTCTAATATCACTTTGAATCTGGTTTCCAGACCAGCCAGTGCTGTCACGACACTTTTTTCAGAAACGAAACCCGTCCCTGATCAACCCATTCCGCCACAAAGATATTGCCGTCGGCATCAAAGCAGGCGTCGTGTGGGTGGATGAATTTTCCGTCCGGCCAGGCTGCCGGTTGGCTGCGAATCTTGAATCCGTCCAGCACCTTTGCGGTCCAGGCTTCATCCAGTCCCAGGTTGGCCACGATTTCGTTTTTGGCATTCATCAGGATGATGCGGGCATGCAGGTCCGGCACCAGCATGATGTCTCCCTGAATATCGATGTCTGCGGGAAAGCTGATGCCGTAGAGCTGGGTGACCGGGATGGAAATCCCCCCTTCTCCAGCCAGTTCCTTCCGGGTTCCTGATTGATCTTTTTTGGCTGCAGGAACCCCTTGCAGGACTTCCAAGGGTTTCCCATCCAGCGAAAAATACTGCAGACGTGCATTGGCCCGGTCCGCAATCACGAGCCGCGGCGTTCCGCCACGGGAGTCCAGCCATTGACCGTGCGGTGTTCTCATTTTGCCCGCTGCGGTGCCTGCTCCTCCCCAACTACGAATCCATTTTCCTTCCAGATCGTATTGGTGAAGATAGCTCGATCCGTAGCCATCCCCGACATACAGATCTCCCTGCGGACCAAAGCAGACATTGGTCGGACTATATCCCGGTTTTTTAGGAGGAGTTTTCCCGGCAGCCTGGGCAGCAGCAATCTCTTCGGCCGTTGGACCATCATAAAGATGAGGCTCGGAGGGTGTGAGTTTTGACCAGACTACTTCTCCGGTTTTGGTACATTTCACCACCGATTTGAGTCCGGTATTAGAAAGGTACACATATTCCGTTCCCCCCTCGTCGCGAATGGAGATTCCATGCCCTCCCCCGGCATATTCCTTTCCGAATGATCGGACGTATTTTCCTTCTGGATCGAAGACGACCACCGTATCGCAGGGAGCATTCCCCACTCCCTGGTGGGTGATATAGATCAGGCCATCCCGGTCGATGGCTGTGCCATGCGTATTTTTCCAGGTGATCCCCTGTGGCAACTCTCCCCAGCCATGGTGGCATTCATATTGGAATTCTCCTTTTCCAATGACCACGGGCTTTGTTCCCGCCTTATCTTCCGCTCCGAGAATGGCGGGCGCTACTCCAGCTGCCAGAACGGAACTTCCTGCCACTTTTAAAAACTGACGTCGCGAAGCGAGATTTTGCATAAGAACCTCTCCAGAGTCCAGGTTGAAGGATGCCGACACATCAACTGTATTCGATCTCACTTCAAATTATCACACTCGAAGGGGAGATTAAATTCGATTTTCGGCCATCCAGGTCTGCCGGAGATCCGGGTTGAACGGCATGACGGTACGATCCGGGCTTACGTCATCTGGACGATCCCCATGCTCTGCAGCTTGGCGAAGCATTCATCCCGTTCGCGGCTGCGAGTCAGTTCACGCCAACTGGCATGCTGGCACTCCGTAAAGACGGCCGGGGTGAAGGGGGGAACAAGATGATGCTGAGTGGCATAGGCTTGAATCTGCCGAATCACTTCCACATCCAACCGGCTCAGAGACATCGCCTGCATGCGATAATCCTGAAACGCTTCCCAGACCACCGGGAAGAGCGGAGCGACAATTTTCTCACCGATGGTGGTGGCGTCCTGGCGAATTTCCAGTTGGGCGTGCGAGTCCATCCGCAAGGCCAGAAAATGCAGCAGGTTGTGCAGGTCCACCTTCCAGTAGGCTTCGGTATAAGTGCAAAGAGGAAGATCTTTGCGTGCCAGCTCGCGGGCCACTCCCGCTTCCAGGCGTTCGTGATACAGATCACGAGCGGACTGCTGAAATACTTTTTCTGATTCGCACAACTTATTCCCCTGCTCAGTCGGCAGGACACCGTCACTCCCCTGCCGATTGCTGACCGCCTGGGTTCTCCATTCATCGGGCTCTGTGGTCTGCAGTGAATCGATGGCGACCGAATATCGGGTGCTATACTCGTTTACATTTGCTGTCCGATGCCGAATCCATTGCCGCCAGCAATCCATGGGAACACGGACCAGCAACTTGACTTCCGCCATTTCGAAAGGCGTGGTGTGTCGATGGCGCAGCAGATAGCGAATCAGCGTACGATCATCAGAAACCCGTTTGGTGCCCGCGCCATAGCTGACGCGAGCTGCCTGGACTACGGCGCTGTCATCTCCCATGCAATCGACCAGACAGACAAAACCGTCGTTCAGAACCGGGAATTTTTCCCAACGGAGCGTTTCAATGACAGGCGTTTCAGAGACAGGCATTTCAGACATGGCAGTTGCATCACCGCAATGCGGTGCTTCACACGAGTAATGTTTGGTTTAGACTCACTTCATTTCAGCAGAGTTCCGGCAGAAATGACATCTCCTTGAATTCGAGAACCCAGTCTAGCAGCCTGCTGGAGAATGGTCACTCAGAAACAGCACTGAAATTCCTTCCCTGTTCTGGCAAGGCGGACAGCAATTGAGAGTGGATCAGGAAATTTTCTGCCTTCTGCCCTTCTGTTCTCCTGTTCAATGATCAAATGACCCACAGTTGAGCTCAGGAGAGTTTGCAGTTCCGAGAGCCAAATTCTTCCTTTCCATGGGTTTTCAAGGTGCAGCGTTGAAACATGACGGCACTCACCGTAGCATCGACAATTCAATGAATCAGTCCATCATGATCCATTTCGCCAGGCAGCCGTCTCAGCCCTCCCGATGGCCTCGCATCCTTTCACCAAAATGGTGCTCATGTATTCAGGGGGAACTGACAGATCGAATCTCTGAGAGCGAATGCATATCCCTCTGATGGCATGATCCATCGCGACGTTTCTTGACTTTAGCCCCCCTTAAAATCAAATGGCCGCAATTGAATCCGTTCTGCAGGAAACACGACTGTTTCCCCCTTCTCCCGAGTTCTCTCAGGCTGCACACATTTCCTCTGAAGAACAATACGAACAGATGTGGCAGCGAGGCAAAGAAGACCCTGCCGGATTCTGGGGTGATCTGGCAAAGACGGAACTGGACTGGTTCAAGCCGTTCGAAACGGTGATGGAAGGCCAGATGCCGGAAACCAAATGGTTTTCGGGCGGAAAAATCAATGCTTCTTACCAATGCCTGGACCGGCACCTGAAGACTTTTCGAAAAAACAAGGCCGCCATTATCTGGGAAGGCGAACCGGGTGATACCCGCACGCTCACCTATCAGCAACTCCATCACGAAGTCTGCAAATTTGCCAATGTGCTGAAGAAACTGGGAGTGGTCAGCGGAGATCGGGTGACGTTGTACATGCCCATGATCCCGGAACTCACCATCGCCATGCTGGCCTGTGCACGGATTGGAGCCACTCATTCCATCATCTTTGGAGGCTTCAGTTCAGATGCCATTTCCGATCGCAATAACGATGCCGAGTCCAAAGTGGTGGTCACAGCAGACGGTGGATGGCGACGCGGCAAGGAAGTTCCCCTGAAGGCCAATGTCGATGTCTCACTGGAGAAATCGCCCAGCGTCCAGAAAGTCGTGGTGGTGCGGCGCACCGGCGGCGAAGTGGACATGGTTCCAGATCGCGATTACTGGTGGCATGACCTGATGTCTCAGGTGGATGCCGATTGCGAAGCGGAGCACGTGGACTCCGAGCATCCATTGTTCATTTTGTACACGTCGGGATCGACCGGCAAACCCAAAGGAGTCTTGCATACCACAGCTGGCTACATGCTGGGAGCCATGCTGACCACACGCTGGGTGTTCGACCTGAAAGATGAAGACACTTACTGGTGCACCGCGGATATCGGCTGGGTGACCGGACACAGCTACATCGTCTATGGTCCTTTGGCCAACGGGGGGACATCGGTGATGTTTGAAGGGGCTCCCAACTGGCCGGATGAAGGCCGGTTCTGGGAGATGATCGAGAAGTATCGCATCAATATCTTCTATACCGCCCCCACTGCCATTCGGGCGTTCATCAAATGGGGCGATCAGTGGCCGCAAAAGTACGATCTTTCCTCATTGCGGGTTTTGGGTTCTGTGGGTGAGCCAATCAATCCGGAAGCCTGGATGTGGTATCACCGTGTGATTGGCGGAGAACGCTGCCCCATCGTGGATACCTGGTGGCAGACGGAAACCGGCTGCATCATGATCAGCCCGCTGCCAGGCGTGACGGCGACCAAACCCGGTTCCTGCACCAAGCCACTCCCGGGAATCGTGCCGGAAGTGGTGGACGAACGCGGGAATCCGCTGAAACCCAATCAGGGGGGCCTGCTGGTTATGACGCAGCCCTGGCCGTTTATGCTGCGATCTTTGTACCGGGACCATCAACGGTATCTCGAAACCTACTTCGGCAAAATCGAAGGCAGGTATTTTGCCGGAGATGGAGCCCGTAAAGACGAAGATGGTTATTTCTGGGTAATGGGGCGAGTGGATGATGTGCTGAACGTCTCCGGACATCGGCTGAGTACGATGGAGATCGAATCCTCACTGGTTTCCCATCCACTGGTGGCGGAAGCGGCTGTGGTCGGTTTCCCGCACGAACTCAAAGGAGAAGGGATCTGCTGCTTCGTCACTCCCAAGGGGGTCACTCCCAGCGATACGGAAAAGAAAGAACTGATTGCCCACGTCCGCAAACAGATTGGAGCATTGGCCACACCGGACCAGATCCGCTTTGCCGCCGCACTCCCCAAGACTCGTTCCGGAAAAATCATGCGTCGATTATTACGGGACATTGCGGCGGGCAAAGAGAATGTGGGAGACACCACAACTCTGGAAGACTACACCGTGCTTGCGAAATTGCGTGAAGAAGAATAATCGTTCCAGCAAGCATGCCCGGGACAGGTCTTCATCTCCCCTTAGAAGAGATCCCGAATGCTTTCCAAGACAGCCTGACACTTCTCCTCATCGGGAATGACTACCGGAGTGAACAATGACTACCGGAGTGAACATTGTGAAGGTGTCTTCCGAGATGTCACGGCTCACAGTGCCGTGACACTCGGCGCCGTGACACTCGGCCCCGCAAGGTTCAAGTCTGCGACTCATGACGGAAGGCGAAAGCACGGGAGGTGCGAAAAGTCACAAAAGGTAACAATGCCCAGGTCACAGCGGACAGACAGAACACGAGGAAACCGAAGCCGCTGATCGATGTCGGGAAGAGGATAAAGCAGGCTCCTCCCAGCAGCATCGCCAGGCAGCACAGCCTTCTTACGAATTTCACTCCCATCCTGTCTCTGCGGGAACATCGCAGCAACCAGATTCCCAGCCCCAGACAACCGAGACACCAGATGCCTCCCAGCAGAAGTGCCCAGGTGGTCTTGGGTCGGACTGCCAGCGTCAGGGCCGGATTCCCCCCCGGTTTATCAAACGAAAGTTCCTGCCCGGATTCCGGCAATTTCATGGCGACGGAAAGCCCTTGCGTGGTGGTCTGGATCGGCACTGCTTGCGCCCCTGAGGAACGACGGTTTTCGTTGTCAAGCTGTGAATTGGTCTGCCCTGCTGCTGTCGGAGCCTGCCGTGCTGAAGACTCGCCGTTCTCGAACATTTCTTTCGACTGGAACCGAAATCCGAGTGGGCCACTGAGGGGGCCGCGATTGCTTCGGAAGAAGTCCTGAGCATCTTGCCCTGGAGTGGCCTGTGTGCTGTTTGGATCGAGCCCTCCAAAAGTGGGGGCCGCCAGATCAAAGCCCCCTTCTCGAAAGGGAGCTTCAATGTTTGGTTGAAACCGTCCATTCGCCCGGTTTGCGTTTTCACTCTGTCTCCGGCCTATCATCGCTCCGTCACTTTCAGCGGGCGCGGTGGGACCACCAAAAATCGAATCGACACTCCCGAAAGGAGGCACGGGGAGATTCGCCCCCTCAAGCCGAAAACTCTGTCCCCCAAATGGCTGAGGCGTCGGCGAGTCGAAACGTCGAGAGCCCATGCCGAGATTTGAATTTGCGAGATTTGAATTTGGCTGTGAGGACTGGGGGCTGCTTTTTTCTGACCGACTATCAGGAGCGATTGTTTGTGATTGTAATTGCTGCCGGAGAATTGACCGGGCTGCCTGGTCTTCCGAAGACTTCTTGCCGGGAACGGCTCCCCGGCGGACGTCGTTGGAGTCGAAGAAATTGAAGGTCTCTTCGTGATCCAGTTGGCGTTTCTGTTGCTCCTGCGGCGCGTTCGCTGCGGAGAAAATGGAGTTATTCAACGTGATATACGCCCGATTGCCCTGCCCTGCCCTGCCTTGTTGCAGAGCTTGTTCCGCAGCCCGTTGCTGTTGAGAAGGTCTGGATTCCAGTTGAATCCCCAGGGTTTCCAGTTCTTGTAATGCCTGATTGGTTTCAGAAAGTGCTTTGTCGGTTTCCACGCGATACCGGCGAAGAATTGCATCATCGGCGCGACGGGAATCTCCCAGGGCCTGGTCGGACTGAAGTTGTGCCTGCAACTGCTTCAGATTGTTTCTCGCCTGGACCCGCTGGGAAGAGCTGAAATATGTCGCACTGCCGGCAATGCGTTTCATCTCCGCCACGTCACCACGAATACGATCGAGCACCTGGACCTGTGCTGCCAGCCAGCCCGCTTCGTGATGAAATGTGACATTCGTGATGCCATTCTTTTCTACCGGAAGTGCATCCAGTTCATCGGGTACAAAAACATTCCAGACCGTTTGCGCCACGGTCACTCCAAAATCGGGAGAGTCTTTGGGGGAAATCACATGGACTGCCGGTAGTTGAATCTGCTGGCGGACCAGGCTGAAGCGTTCCGGCAACTTCTTTTCGAGTTGACCTGCCAGAAGCAATGTGACTTCAAAAGAAAGATCCGCAGCACTGGTTTGTGGAAGTGCGACCAGATGCACCAACTCCTCTCCCAGCGAGGTCTCGACTGTTCGCCCTGCTTCGCCGCGTACAAAGACGGACAGAATGCGAGATTTTTTCGGGAGCTTAACCGCCAGAAACTGTTGCCCCCGATTCCGAACCCCCAGCACCATTCGCGTTCTCCAACTTCCATCCATCTGCAGAATGGTGGTGAATGCACAGTTGGGGATGACTGCCCGAGCCCCGGTCGCCTGCTCCATTCGCTGCATTTGCCACGAGGGGATCTTGTCTGTCCGGACACGCACAACTTCCATGGCCTGCTGGACAAGGGCCGGAGGCAGGGTCAGTGGTAACTGGTCCACCGGGATCGATTCAAACTGTGCAACATCGGCTGGCGTGAGTTGATGCTGAGAGAGATTCACCAGAACAGCGAATTGCCGCTGAACGGCAAGTGGGACATGGCCTCCTGCTTCTGCCAGCGTTTCAAATTCCAGTCGCGGGGTCTGTACGGTGAGATCCGTGGGAAAGGCCACAGTGGCGGCCGCGGTGACCAGATACTGGTCATGGACTGGGTCAATCAATGAAATGATCCAGCGGGTTCGATTGTTTTGCACCGGTTCGGATTGCACCTGGCGCACGCCGGGTCCGGTCAATTCCAGATTTCCCAACCAGTTGGGAACGGTGAAGGCAAACTGGTCCGCTGCCGCTTTGGTCACCTTCCATCTCAATGTCAATCCGTAATCGACGGTGGACTGCCCCACGGCGATCAGGATTCCAGCGTCCCCGCTGATTTCTGGAGTGGCACGCCGCAGTTGAAACGTCAGCGGGGTGGTTTCATCCGTGGCCTGAAAAGCGAACAACGCCGACGTCGAACGCAGTTTCTGAATTGCAGGTGGCAACTCCGGGCTGGAGACCACCCGCCAGCGACCGGATTCCACCAGCACGGGCTGATAGATTTCATCGCACCAGACCCCCAATCGCAGTGCCATCCGCGAGGTTTGTAAGGGGGCGGGGAGATGAATGGTGATGGATTCCTCCTGAGGATTCCGGGCGAGATGCCCTTCCAGTCCGATTTCAACCGATCCCAGACGAGGTTGATCCAGTTCGATAATCAGACGTTGCTTGTCATCGGTTGTGACCACATACCAATCCGCAGCATGGGCACAAACGACGTCCATCGCCAGATAGCCGGTCGGCAGTTGCACTTCCACCACGCGCTGCGGAGCACCGGTAAGATTCAGCACAATCCGGCTGGCGATCAGGACTTTTCGACGACCAATCTGCACACCATGATCCACAGTGCCACGGGTCTCTGCATCGCGGCGAGCCACTTCCAGCTTCAGTGCGAAAGGACGGGTAATAAAGCGATACGCCACCTGTGGAGCATTCTCTCCTGGTGTGGGGATTGTTTGGGGTTTGAACTGACTGACATCGATCTGCTGCAAGTCACCGGCTTCGACCACTTGCATCCGCAGGTGTTCCGGCACTGCCACCGCGACCATTCCGATTTCTCGTGCCACACCGCTGGGCGTCAGCGTCTGTATTGTGACGGGCTCGCTCTTCTCCAGCAGTTTGTGGGTTTGAAACAGGTCGATGTGAAACTGTGTGTTCTGATTCGTCAGGGGCCGGGTGAAGATCACTTTCACCCGCTTAACTCCGTCTTCGGCACTGGATTCCCAGCCACTGACATCGGTTCCGGTCACCTGTCGCAACGCCAGGTCCGCCGGGACTTCAAAGGTCAAGTCGTGGACGATTCCTTTGCGGACTGCCAGATCATAAGCATGATTCACACGCACCCCGGCGTCTTCAATCTGCGCGAGGATGGCGGTTTCCAGTTGCAGATTGTTGTCGACCACATTCCGCAGGGGAGCTTCCCGCCAGCGCAACAAGAGTCTGCCGCCACGATCGATCGCCACCTGGAAACGGGTCGCTCCGTCAACGATCTCCTTGTGAACGATACCGCCAACGCCATTCACTCGCAGATTGAGTGTTTCGACCTGAGAAGGAATCTCCAGCGTGAGCAGTCCCGCAGGCACCGGCAGCAGGTGCAGCACCAGTTCATCGTTCGCCCGGAAGAATTGGTCGGGTAAATCCAGTTGTGCATCGACAATGTGAACGCCGCGAGTGGGGACCACAATGCCGGTGATCCCATTGTCCAACGGAGAAAGAATGGCCGGTTGTCCATCCAACTGAGGTGAGTGCAGGCCCGGGTTTTTCACCGGGAGTGGAATGGTCTGAGGGCTTTCTTTGAAATTCATCACCACCCAGCGGAACTGAATCCGAGCTCGATAATAATCCTGGTGTGGGACCAGCTTCGCGGTGACTGCCGCTTCGGCCAGGGTGAATGGAACGGATGCTTCCGGCGGAGTGAAGGCCTCCGGATGTCCTGCTTCCCAAAGTTGTTTGAACAAAGCGGCGGGGAGATACACACGGTCTGCCGCGGAAATCTCTTTCAGCGATCGATAAGGAATAATCACATGCGGCCTGGTTGGAACCGCAGATGGCGGAGTGGCGGGAACCGGCGTCTCTTCCGCGAAGGCAACAGCAGGTGCCAGGAGCCCTGCAACCAGCAGCATCAGGCATGTGCCCCCCCAGCGCTGGCACCACCGGCGAATGGGACTGTGCCGAACATCGCTCAGACAAGGGCAGCAAACCAGCCCCCAGGCAATCAGAGTCGCAATTCCCCCCAGCAGCAGACCTTGTAAAACGATCGCCCACAGCAGCGGAATCAGTCCCAGAATGGCAATCGGCAAGACCAGCGTCAGAAAGAGAAACAACAACTTGACGGATCGAGGTGTCGCTCTCAACCACCAGCCCAGCAAGAGGATTCCCAGGGTGATGACGAAAATCAGCACGAAAGCAGTCGTCTGGCTGGCATATTGAACCTGCAGGTCAGCAGGCTGCTTCGAAACGGAATCTCCCAGATCATCATTCCCAGCATAATCGAATCGTCTCATCCTGGAGTTCTCAGGAATTTCCAGTCCGATGGTCATGGAGAGCAGACCGCCAGTTGAAATTCCCAGACTTGATTGCCGCCTCTCTTTTGCTGCTTCAGTCCCTTCAACAGGCGCGTTTCCCGCTGGCCCCATGGGAGTGCCTACCTGCAGACCAGCGTCCTGAGGTTTGGAAACGGGAGAATTCGCAACAGGCGCTTTTGCCGCTGCCGATGGAGTCATCACAGGTGCGGGAGGAGCATCTGCTGCCGGCGCGACTTCGCGCTTCGCCAGATCTCCCGAGATTTCTGAATCCTTGTCTCGCGGGCCAGATCGATCCCGCTTCAACTCGTCCTTCAAATCAGACTCGTTGATCAACATGTGATTGGCCGGTGGTGGCACGGACACCATGGGGGGGACCTCTGCCGCTGGAAAATCCATGTGTCCACGTGTTCTGGATGAAGCTTCGCGGACATTTTGTGTTACCGGAAGCAACAGGCTGTACAGGAGTGCCAGTCCCAGGATGGAAAGCAGGACAATCAGCGGTCCCCGTGAATTTGATTGTCCGACCATCTGGAACAGCCGGCACATGCCCACCAACCCCAGAATCAAGACCAGCAGGACCAGCGCGGTCGTGGCCATCTCCTTCGGGCTCCGCAGGGGAAGCTTGTTCCGCATCAGTCCGAAGAGCGTGTCCGACCAGAACAGACCGGCGGGGCGAAAGATGCCGGTGCTGCCGGTGAGCAGGGTTTCCTGCGGATAATACAAGTCCCAGTGCTGTTTGAGGATGGTCAATGGTTGCATCTCTCCTGTTCCGGAAATCATGGAGAGAATTGGCGGTTGCGTACGAAGTTCTCCTTGTGATGCCGGACGTTGACCGGGCGTTTCATAGACAATTTCCAGAGTATGTTCGGGCACTTGTTTCAAGTTGACCAAAGGAATCTGCAATCCGGCGTTCACTTTGCGAGCTTCAATGGCCACGCCATCCAGCACCGTGGACCACAATACGGCCTGATCAGGCAACTGGACGACAAGATTCTGCATGCCATAGGCGGTAAACACGTAGCGTGCCTGATGCTGTAATGCACTGCCGGGGTTCCACACACTTTTCAACAAGACGGAATGCCCCACGGCAGACGGGATTGGAGAACGTAAGAATTCCTTGGTATTGACTGTCACCGACCAGTCGGGACGGACGAAATGATAGCCCGCGACAATTCGTTCCTGTGGGTGATAATGCCCCTCAGGAATGTCGACCGGATCGACGCTCACCAACGATTGTCCGTCGGCGGACTGGGCCGTGGCCTGCACCTGCTGGTCAGGGGGACCTTCAATCGCCAGATATCCACTTTGCACAGTCGCCTGGGGAAAGATGATCTGCGGAGGGGAGAAACTGGCAGCCGCTTCTGTTCGAGCCAGTTGCACTTCTGTCATCAGCAGAGCGCTCCCCTGCAGGTAACGGTCCAGGCTGAGCTTCCAGCTGCGAAGTCCATTGACGACTTCTCCGGGGATCTGCTCGACCAGTTGTGCCAATTGCCCGTTGCCGCCAACCGGGACGAGACGAAATCGAATTTTGTCCCCGGCAAATTCACTCATTTGGACCGTCAACTCACGAATGCCACCGCCGGAGATCAGCAGATTCCCTTCCAGGTGAGTGACCACGGTTTCTTTGTCAACACGGAAATAGGTCAGCGTCTCGGCGGTGAACAGGATCGGCTTGCGGGAAAACTGCAATTGACCTTTGAAAACGGTATCCTGATAAGTGAATCCCAGCCGGGCTGAGACTCCCAGAGACTGCAACTTGTCGTTGAGAATCTGCAAGTCCTGTTTTGCCGCCGGGTCCAGACCAGCCAGGTCCTGCGGCACCACGTCCAGGTCGTCGGGAGCAGAGATGCCGTACAATGCCTCCACCATGTCTGCTTGTGGCAGACGAACTTCCGGAATGGCCACCAGTACTGGAGTCTGACGCACTGGCCAGGATTCGGGAACTGCTTGAGACTGCACGGCAATCGTGGTGGATGCTCCAGGATGCAACGGAGGATTCAGCTGAATGCGAACTTCATTGATCCCCGCATCCATGGGAACCAGATCCCAGGAAATTTTTGCTCCATCCCGAGTCGCGGAAAGGAGACGATAGTTGGCCGGGAGGCGGAGGCGGGCATCAAAGAGTGGAACCTGTCGCGTCTGCAGACTGACGGTGCTGAGCAGATTCAGTCCCTGTTCGTCCGCCATCAGCAGGTTTGTGAGTGCGGCCTGGACCTGCTGCGACTTTAACGTGGTGGCAAACTTCAACGCAAATTCTTCCTGCCAGACTGCATAATACAGACGTTCCAATCCCTGTGCCGCCGATGCACCTGGCCCGGCAGGAGCGGACATGGCACGGACACCTTGAGACTCCAAAGTTTGCAGACGCACGTTGGCAGCATGTTCGACCAGCACCACACCGGTATGGGCGGTCACCTGAGCAATACTCAGGTTTGGAACCTGCCAGGGTTGATCCGGCATGCCCGAAAGGATTCCCTGCAGCAGCACTGCACGATTGCCTTCAAATGGTTGACGATATTTCAGTGTGATGGTGACTCGTCCCGGGTGATCCGGTTCATCCATCAACTCCCAGGATTCCAGTCCTTCTGATTCGACATGGGTGATCTCCAGCGTCTGTGGGACCCGAAAGACCAGACGATCGATGGACTGGCCGAAGATTTGTATTTCTGTGCGTGCGGACCAGGTGGTTTCACTCGGTTGAACCCGCACGCCAAAAGCAGTGCTGGCAAAGGTCAAGACGTCCGATCGCGATTCCTGGTGACGATCCGTGATCAGGATTTCCATCTGTTTCAGACCACCTATGGGAATTGCATAGCCTGCGGGTTGATCGACCGTGCCCGGGCGTGCAGCACTCACTCCGTTCAGGCGCAGGAATTTCCCGGCCGGAAGCGTCATTTTCAATTCCCCCGTCGCAGCTGCTGGAAGACCGACAGTCGTCATCTGATCATTCCCCACCCGTTTCAGCAGGGTGGCCAGTTGTAACTTTAAAGTGTGCATACCAGCCACAGGCACAAATAAACGGAGCGTATTCAGGCCTTCTCCTTGCCGGGTCAGGATTGCGGCCTGGTCATTGAGTTGTGCAGACTGGACATTCCAGCCGGTGATGTTCAGGTCGACTTCTGCCTGCGGGCGTGTCGTGGAAAGTTGAATTTCCAGATCCGCGAGCAATCGATCCTCTTCAATCCGGGCCTGATAGACTGCCGATGAAATCACTGGTGCCTGCTGGGATTCCGGTCTGTTCTGCTGTGCGGCTTTCGCCTTGGCGACCAGTGCTTGAAACTCCTTACGAGACAAAATGGCGCGGACCTGATCTTCTCGAAAGACAGAACTCAGCTGCGATTCTGGAACATACAGGTGTTCCAGGTGCGTCAGATCCAATCCCGGTTGTTCGGGTGGGTGAGCAGGTTTATCCTGGACAGCAAGAGCCTGCTGTTGCGGAGAGACTGCGGGAGACTGTGCCAGCAGCTCTTGAGAGTTGCTGCAGATCAACCACGCGAACAGGAGTGTGAAGATTTGAAAACGCATGGAAATCACGCACTGACTTTTGAATGCCATGAATAAAATCACCCGAGTCACGGGAGTTCCCTGACCACCAGCAGACCATTTTCCGGTTCGTTAAAGGGGGGTTATGATGACGTTCCCCCCGCATCGGGTTGCAGACGCTCGAAGACGCCGGGCGGTGGAATCACGGCATAGGGAATTTCGCTCGTTGTATAATCCCGCGGGATGCCTGTGGAACGGGGTGATCCTGGACGGAACAGCCCCCGCAAGAGCCACATCCCCAGCATGACCACCAGTCCATAACGGGCCGCATGCATTCCCTGAGCCAGACCATGGCTGTCAAACAACCCATACAGGGCGGCGGCAAACGCCATCAGCAGGAGTATGCCCAGTTTGTTCTCCCAGGTGGTCCCCAGCAGAATCCAGCCAATGACCACCAGCGTGGCGCTGAGGAGCAAGGTCATCCAGTTCCGGTTCCAAACGCGCGCGGTGATTTCACTTGTGCTTCCCAGCGTGGTGAATACGAACGCTTTTCGGCCTTCCGTGGGTAGCTCCGCAAACACACTGGCAGAGCGCGCCCCTCCCGTGACCCAACCCGCCAGATGGCTGGTATTGTGATCGGTCGGTTGCCCCAGCAGAAAGGAAAATCGGCGGTGCCGTTTCTGCAACAGGAATGGATCGGGATCTCCTACCAGGGCATATTCCTCCGGCATCCAGATCACAACTTTCAGTTCCTGCACCACTCCCCGACTTCCTCCACCAATGACCGGTAACGGCAGATGCAGCAGGCTTTCTTCCAGCAGATGGGCATTGGTTCCTGACTTCAAATTCCATAAAAACTGCATCGTCAGCAGGAAAGGAGTCTCGGAAGATTCTGCCCGGGCCACGTTGATCCAGAATGGAACGAGTGACTGGTCCAGATCTCCCGGGACGGACACTTCCGCTTTTTCCAGTTTGATTTCCCGGTCATCCAGAAAAGCTCCCAGCACTTCCAGATCTTTGGGAAGATAGATCAGCAGGCGCTGCCGCTCGGTCGATTTCACCAGATACCGGCAACGATAAGTGACGGACTGGTCTTCGCTGACCACCATTTCCACAAGCGCCCGCGAAACCGCCGTGGCCACCACATCCTGGATATCGAACCGGCTGGTCTTGACCGACAGCGAGACCGGATTCTCCTGATCATCACGAAAATATCGATACGCCAGCGTCCCCGTCTCCGGCAGCAAGGTCAGTTCACGCAAATCGATCTGTTCGACTCCATTCCCATTGGAATGCGTGCCGATGGCGAGGGTACGGTCTTTTGTAACCACCGCTTCACCCCGAAACTCCACCAGCGGAGTCATCATTTCCCCTTGTGCGTTCATCACTCCCAAAGGCCGAACAAGAGCGAACTGGTAATTCTGATCATCCGGGTTTGTGCCCGCAGTCTCCGAAGTGGCATTTTGCGTTGTCGCCGCATCAGCCGGCGCCGCATCAGTTGGCGCCGCATGGCCCACAGACGGACTCATGTCATACGTGACAACAAATGTCTGACGGCCGAGAACTTTTCTTTGTGTCTGGACCGTCCAGATCACACGACCGTTTTCAGCAGTGCCCGCGGTTCGCTGCTTGATGGGGGCAGAGTTGTTGTTTTCTGAATCGATCTCAATCTGCAACTGTTTCGAAATGGCTTCAGGCACAGAGAATGTAAATTCATCCAACGGCGCATATTCGACCCGGAAGGTGACTTTCGCGGTGACATGGGCCTGTTCGGGATCAATGTTAATGAGAGTTCCGACATTCGCCCGCAGCCGGGTGGGCTTATGCACGACACGAATGGGAATGGTGACGGGGCGGCGGGTAAACGTCCAGGCGGCGCGGAGCTGCAAACCATTTCGCAGACTCGCCTGCGCAATTGATAGTGGCTGGGCCGATTCCATGCCGGTTTGTGATGCCTGAATCTCCAGCGATTCTTTGGCGAACACCTGCACGGTTCCCTGTTCACGGTCCACGTTGAGCGGTTCGAGGATGGGCAGCTTCAACGTGTCGGGATCCGTCGCGGCAAGCTTGATATGCCCCTTGATCCGGACGTCCATCCGACCCTGCGTCCGCTCGCGCAGAGAAATGGTGAGTTTTCGGTTTGCCGTATCGACATTGAACTCTTTCATCTGCTGGCAAACGACCTGATCAATCTGCACCTTCTCGGGGAGTTGCAGGGTCAGTTCAAAGAGTCCTGCGTGTTCAAGCAGATAGGAAAGCTGATTCACAAACTGCAGCTCATCCTCCTGAAATAGAAATGTCGCCAGATGTTCGACCTGCACACGCGGTTCCACAGGCTTGGAATTCAGTTTTAGAACAATCTGCGGAGAGTAAAATTTGAACAGTAAAGCATTGGGGCCTGCCAGTTTCGGATCGGCTTCCGTATTTTCAATCCGGATGAGCGCCTGCTGTTCGATCACATTGACAGTTAAGTCTGCAGAATGGCGAATCGCGATCTGTCCGCTTTCCCGAACCGCATCCAGTGCATGAATTCCCAGAGCATTTTTTTCGGATGAGATTCCCGCTACAAAAAATTCAGATTCACTTAACCTGCTTTCCGTCCGTACTGTGATTTGCAGACGTTTTCTGGCAGGCTGAGACAATTTGACCGTCACGATTTGATTGTCGCCCTCTTCTGCGGCACTCCAGTTGAGACTCCCCTGATTCGAAAAAATATCCAGCAACCGTGCCGACTTGGGGAGCACAATACGAGTTTGCTCCAACTCTCCCCGCAAGATGTCATAGTCCAGAAATGCCTCAGAATGAATTAAGCCGTCCGCGATGGTCACAAGTGTGCGGTTATTCACACTGGCCAGCAAATCCATAGCGGGCATCTGACTTTCAGGGGGCCACCACTTCACGGAGATTTTTCCGGTTGCCCCCACTTGAGCTGTGGCATGCGTGTTCTCATCGGAATTCTTCTGAGGAGGCATTCTCAAACCGGCCGGCTGAATTCCAATCTTCTGATTCTTTCCAGGCACGGTCACATGCACCGTGGTGAGAGACACCGCAGGACAATCAAACGCGATTTCTCTGGCCTCGGGCGACTGATGAATCGTGGTCGCCAGTTGCAGTTCCACCTCGTACGCCCCCGCTTTGGGGAACAGCAGCACATTCCGGCCCTCCGGTCCACCTCTCATCAGCACGTTATCACCCGCTTTCAGGCTGCCAATGGTGGCCGAGCCAAAATGTACGGGAACTTCTGCCCAACCTTCTCGAAGCACATTCACTTTCAGCCTGGCTGCAATCCGGGCCAGGTCCCCTTCAATACGAATGTCATAGTCCGCCTGCGTGATGACGGCCGCAGGGATCAACTGGGCTGCCTGTCCTGCCCGCAGTGCTTCAATCATCCGGCGGTATTCCGCATAGGGAACCACCACATTGGCATCCGGCTTTTCGAACGTCGAATTGAGGCTGGAAAAGGGAATATAAATGGCGTTCAGATCTCCGTATGCCGCCTTAACACTTTTATCCACCAGTGGTTCCGGCCTGGCAGGTGGGGGAGGCTCTTGCCTGGGACTACTTGCATCCTTCTGCAGAAAAATGGTTTTCGTCCGCTCAGGTGAGGGAGGCTCCTGGCCGGAACTGATTGCAGGCAACAGACCGCAGAGGCAGATCAGGCCCCACAGGCAGGCACTCCACATTTGTCTCATCACAACTCCCCTTTTGTACAATCCACCCATTCTCTGCAATCCACAAGATCGCATCATAACGCACCGAGTTTGTGAATGGGACCGATGAGTACGGTGTCGACAGCAAAAATTCTGGCCGTCCGCCGGTCCAGTTTGCGGACAGCAATTCACCTCTACTCAAATCCGAATTATCTCGCCGGCACGTGCGTCTGCCAGAGCCTGATGACTCAACATGGATGACGTTACGAGGCCGCAAAACATTTCAAAAATCTGTCACGAATTTTGATCTGACATCGTCCAGGATGCTGAAATCGAGATATCCAGACCAGTGCCCTGTCAGGGCTTGGATTTAGGGTACGTCATAGCGAAACGTCCTCCGTTGTCGGACTTTGCGTTAAGCCCTAACCGAATTTTTAAAATTGACAAAGCTCTAGACCAGTTTGGTCTATCATGTGCCCGCGTCGAAGAGGTTCCACTTGATGAAAGGCTGAATGCCGCGAGGCAAGTCCGCCACAAGATTTACAAAAACGCTCTAGTGCCCTGTCAGGGCTTGGATTTAGGGTACGTGATCGCGAAACGTCCTCCGTTGTCGGA
>Ga0182745_1000873_pt1 | contig 30748 bp, 25 predicted proteins | sample eDN3rd30CKraftBY_FD_128523 | JGI IMG/M metagenome (GOLD analysis project Ga0182745, IMG submission 128523) | Enriched backyard soil microbial communities from Emeryville, California, USA - eDNA 3rd pass 30_C Kraft BY (version 2) (version 2) | ecosystem: Environmental > Terrestrial > Soil >... | reverse complement strand
GAGGATCTGGATCTGGGGGGCGATGCCGATGCCGACCGGCGCGAGGCGGAACCCGCAACCGACGAGAACAGGGGCTGAGACATGGCAGAGGTCGAGTTCACCATCGGGCACAAATCCTACACCCTGAGCTGTCAGGCGGGCGAGGAACGCCTGCTGAAGCGGGCGGCGGCCCTCCTCGATACCGAGGCGCAGGCGATCATCGGTCAGGCCGGGCGCATGCCCGAGCCGCGCCTGCTGCTGCTTGCGGGGCTGATGCTGGCCGATCGCACCTCCTCCTTCGAGGACCGGGCGATCGCCGCTGAACGCGAGCTGGCAAGGCTCAGGAACAATCCCCAGCGGGTCGAGGTGCCGATCGTTCCGCCAAGCCTCATGGAAGGGATGGCCGAGCTTGCCGCCCGCGCCGAGGCCCTCGCCCAGAAGGCCGAGGATCAGCTGGAGCAATAGACCCCGGATCCGTCGCGATCTTCGAGGCCGCGCCCGCAGGGGCGCGGCTTTTTGCGTCCAAATTGCCCTGCGATTCTGGCTTGAACGTGTGAATCCGCAGCGTATTTCCGCCGCGAATGCCACAGAAATACCATATAACTAATTGAAAACACTTAATATTAAAAACGATAGGTTTATTCGTCTTTTTTCTTGAAATTAACGACTAACCCTGTCGTAATTGCCGATATGGGCTGCTGCCCGAAGCGATACGATAACGAGGTAATGTCACCATGATCCGTACCATTCGCGTCAACGACACCCAATTGGCACATGGCCGCGTCGTCCGCCGCCACCTTGATGGTCGCATGACGATCGTGGACGGGACCAAGCGCCTGACCGGCTATCCGCTGCGCCCCGGCTTTCTCGGGCGCTGCCTCGGGGCGAGCGCACGCAGGGCCTTCGCGGTGATGATGGCGGTCGGCGGTCTCGCGCTGCTTTCCGGCGCGGCAGAGGCCGACAATTCGCTGCTGAACGTGAGCTATGACCCCACGCGCGAGCTTTATCGCGATGTGAACGAAGCCTTCGCCGCGAAATGGGAGGCCGAGGGCAACAAGGCACCCACCATCGAGACCTCGCATGGCGGCTCGGGCGCGCAGGCGCGCTCGGTGATCGACGGGCTGAAGGCGCAGGTCGTGACGCTGGCCCTGGCCTCCGACATCGACAAGATCGCCGAAAAGGGGCTGCTGCCCGAGGATTGGCAGGCCAAGCTTCCGCATAACTCCTCGCCCTATACCTCCACCATCGTCTTCCTCGTGCGCGAGGGGAATCCCAAGGGGATCAAGGATTGGGACGATCTGGTGAAGGACGGGATCGAGGTCATCACCCCGAATCCCAAGACCTCGGGCGGGGCGCGCTGGAACTATCTGGCCGCATGGGCCTGGGCGCAGAAGAACGGGCAGGATCCGAAGGAATTCGTGGCCCAGCTCTTCAAGCATGTGCCGGTGCTGGACAGCGGGGCGCGCGGCTCGACCACGACCTTCACCCAGCGTGAGATCGGCGATGTGCTGCTTGCCTGGGAGAACGAGGCCTATCTGGCCCTGAACGAGATGGGCGAGGATCAGTTCGATATCGTGGTGCCCTCGGTTTCGATTCTGGCCGAGCCGCCGGTCGCGCTGGTCGAGAAGAACATCGCCGATGACGAGCAGAGGAAGCTGGCCGAGGGCTATCTGAACTTCCTCTACTCGCCCGAGGGTCAGGCACTGGCCTTCAAGCACTACTATCGTGCCTGGGACGAAAGCGCCGCGAACCCCGAGGACGTGAAGCGTTTCCCGAAACTGGATCTGGTGACGATCGCCGATTTTGGCGGCTGGAAGAAAGCCCAGCCCGAGCATTTCGGTGATGGGGGCGTATTCGACCAGATCTATACGGGGATGTAAGCCGATGGCGCTTGCGCTTCTCCGCACGCAGAAATCCCCCATGCCGGGCTTCGGGCTCGGCATGGGAATTACGCTGACCATGCTGTCGCTGATCGTGATCCTGCCGATCGGCGCATTGCTGGCCAAGGGGATCAGCTATGGCCCGGCCGAGGTCTGGACCGCGATCAACACGCCGCGCGTCTGGGCGGCGCTTTACCTGTCCTTCCGGCTGGCCTTCCTTGCCGCCGTGTTCAACCTGATCTTCGGCACATTGCTGGCCTGGGTGCTGGCGCGCTATGATTTTCCGGGTCGGCGCGTCGTCGACGCGCTCGTCGATCTGCCCTTTGCCCTGCCGACCGCCGTGGCCGGCATCGCGCTGACCGCGCTTTACGCCCCGAACGGGGTTTTCGGCAGCATCGCCAAGTCGATGGGCCAGAAGATCGCCTATACCGAATGGGGCATCCTGATCGCACTGATCTTCGTGGGCCTGCCCTTTGTCACCCGCACGGTCCAGCCGGTCATCGCCGAGATCGAGAAAGAGGTCGAGGAAGCCTCGGCCACGCTGGGGGCAGGGCGCTTCTATACCCTGCGCCGGGTGATCCTGCCCTTGCTGCTGCCCGCGGCGCTGACGGGCTTTGCGCTGTCGCTGGCGCGGGCCGTGGGGGAATACGGCTCGGTCATCTTCATTGCCGGCAACCTGCCGATGAAGACCGAGATCGCGCCCCTGCTGATCGTCATCAAGCTTGAAGAGTTCGATTACAACGGGGCGGCCGCGATCGGCATTGCCATGCTGTTGATCGCCTTCAGCATGCTTCTTGTCATCAACCTCATCCAGATCTGGAGCCGCCGGAGGATTGGCCATGTATGACAGGGCGTTGAGCGAGACATATTCCCTCCCCACCCAGCAGGCCCGCCCGAAATGGCGCCCCGTGACCGAGGAAAGCCCGCTGACCCGGGCGATCCTGATCGCGGTCGCGCTGGGGGGGCTTGCGCTCCTGGTCGTCGCGCCGCTGGCCGTGGTCTTTGCCGAGGCGCTGGCCAAGGGCGCGGGCGCGGCTGTCGCCTCGCTCGCCAAGCCCGAGGCTTTGTCGGCGATCAAGCTGACGCTGATCGTCGCGGCGATCTCTGTTCCCTTCAACGCGATCTTCGGGGTCGCTGCCGCCTGGACGATCACCAAGTTCGACTTCCGCGGCAAGGCCTTCCTGATCACGCTGATCGACCTGCCGTTTTCCGTCTCGCCCGTGGTGGCGGGTCTGGCGCTGGTGCTGCTTTTCGGCACCAACAGCCTGCTGGGCGGCTGGCTGGTCGCATCCGGCTTCCCGATCATCTTCGCGCTGCCGGGGATCGTTCTGGCCTCGATCTTCGTGACCTTCCCCTTTGTCGCGCGCGAACTGATCCCGGTGATGATCGAGCAGGGCCGGACCGAGGAAGAGGCGGCGCTGACGCTGGGCGCCTCGGGGTGGCGGGTCTTTTCGACCGTGACGCTGCCGAACATCAAATGGGCGCTGCTTTACGGCGTGCTGCTTTGCAATGCCCGCGCCATGGGCGAGTTCGGGGCGGTCGCCGTCGTCTCGGGCAAGATCCGCGGTCAGACCGCGACCATGCCGATCACGATCGAGATGCTCTATAACGAATATCTCTCGGTCGCCGCCTTCACGCTGGCGGGCGTGCTGGCATTGCTGGCGCTGCTGACGCTGATCCTGAAAACCGGGCTGGAATGGCGTCACGCCGATCAGCTTGCCGCCACCCGTCGTCACTGAGTTCCACGAGGTTTCCATGCATATCGAGATCGACGAAATCGCCAAGAGCTTCGGGACCACCACGGCGCTGCATCCGGTCAGCCTGCCGATCCCCTCGGGGGCGCTGGTCGCGCTGCTGGGGCCGTCTGGTTCGGGCAAGACGACCCTGCTGCGCATCCTTGGCGGGCTGGAATTCCCGACCTCGGGGCGGGTGCTTTTCGACGGGCAGGACGCGACCGGGCTTTCCGTGCAGGAGCGCCGGGCGGGCTTTGTTTTCCAGAGCTATGCGCTGTTCCGCCACATGACTGTCTTCGAGAACATCGCCTATGGCTTGCGCGCACGCCCGCGCCGGACCCGGCCGCCCGAGGCCGAGATCGAGCGGCGGGTGACGAAGCTCCTGGACCTGATCCAGTTGCCGCAGATCGCCAAGCGCTTCCCGAACCAGCTTTCGGGCGGGCAGAGGCAGCGCGTGGCGCTGGCCCGCGCTTTGGCGATCGAGCCGCGGATGCTGCTTCTGGACGAGCCTTTCGGCGCGCTCGACGCCCGCGTCCGCAAGGAGCTGCGCCACGGATTGCGCGAGATCCATGACACGACCGGGCTGACCACGGTTTTCGTGACCCATGACCAGGACGAGGCGATGGAGCTTGCCGACCTTGTCGTCGTGATGTCGATGGGCAAGATCGAGCAGGTCGGGCGTCCGCAGGACATCCGCGCCCGCCCGGCGACGCCTTTCGTGCGCGAGTTCATCGAGGCCTGACCCGAGGGGCGCGCCCCGCCGCGCTGCCCTAGGGGTATTTGAAGAAACGGTGAAACCGGGATGCGGCGTGCGTCCCGGTCTTTCCTTGTCCCGCGGGCGGTTCCTTTGCTGTTTGCAGGCGGGTCCATGCTCTCTAGGCTGTGCGGGGACACAGCGGAGCCGCCGAATGGACGCCTTCCCCCATCTGAAGATCCTGATCAGCCTGATCCTTGGCCTTTCCATCGCCCGCGTGCTTTCGGGCCTGTCGCGAAGGGTGCAGCAGCCCTCGCGCACCGAGGGGATGTTCGCCCAGATCGTCTGGTCGGCGGTCCTGCTGCTTTCCGCCGTGCATTTCTGGTGGTGGGAATTTGCGCTGAAAGGCCTCGGGACATGGCATTTCGGGGAATATGTCTTCGTGCTGTCCTATGCCTCGCTCTATTTCCTGATGGCGACGCTGCTTTATCCTGACGCCATTGCCGGACACGAGGAGAGCGAGCGGTTCTTCATCCTGCGCCGCCGCTGGTTCTTCGGGCTTTTCGCGCTGTCCTTCGCCTTCGATGCCATCGACACGCTGATCAAGGGCGAGGCCCATTGGCAGGAACTGGGCCAGCTTTATCCGCTGCGCCTTGCGACCGGCCTGATCATCGCGATCCTCGCGATGCGGGCGGGGCGCGCGGGACGGATCGCGGCCCTCGGGCTGTTCTGGCTTCTCCTCGATATCGGCTGGATCGCGCTACGCTACGACGCTCTCGGCTGAGTGCGCGCGGGGTCTTTTCGTCACGCTTGCGGGCCTGTATGGCGATGAGCTTTCCGCCACAGGAGCATTCATGGAACGTATTCTCGAACGCAGCCTTTTCGCCAGCCGATGGCTGATGGCCCCGATGTATATCGGCCTCGCGCTGGCGCTCTTGATCCTGCTCTGGGCCTTTGCGCTGGAGCTGTGGCACCTCGTCTCGTTGCTGCCGGCAATGACGGTGAATGATGCGGTCCTGGGCATCCTTGCGCTGATCGACCTGAGCCTTGCCGCGAACCTGCTGCTGATCGTGATCTTCTCGGGCTACGAGAATTTCGTCAGCCGCATGGACCTGCATGACCATGAGGACCGGCCCGACTGGCAGGGCGAGGTCGATTTCTCGGGGTTGAAGCTGAAGCTCGTTGCCTCGATCGTCGCGATCTCGGGGATCCACCTGCTGAAGATCTTCATGGATGTCAGCAAGTATGCGCCCGAGAGCATCAAGTGGATGGTGGTGATCCATCTGGTCTTCGTCATCTCGGGCGTGCTGCTGGCGACGATGGACTGGATCGCCAACCACGCGAAGACCCTGAAGAAGCCGGGGGGCGCCAAGGGCTGAGCAGGGCGTCGGGGGCGGCGCGTTCGAGGGCGCGCCTTTTTCCGCTGTTCCCGACGCAGCGATTTTCGCTTTCGGATGGCGGGAACCCTTGCGACTTTGCCCGCCATGGCTATAACCCCGGACGATTTATCAGCCGCCAGCCCGAGGACGCCGCCATGCCGAAGAGAACCGATATCAAATCCATCCTGATCATCGGCGCGGGACCCATCGTCATCGGTCAGGCCTGCGAGTTCGACTATTCCGGGGCTCAGGCCTGCAAGGCGCTGCGCGAGGAAGGCTACCGGGTCATCCTGGTGAACTCGAACCCGGCGACGATCATGACCGACCCGGAAATGGCCGATGCGACCTATATCGAGCCGATCACCCCCGAGATGGTCGAGAAGATCATCGCCAAGGAACGTCCCGACGCATTGCTGCCGACCATGGGCGGGCAGACGGGCCTGAACACCGCGCTGGCACTGGCCGATGCGGGGGTGCTGAACCGCTACGGGGTCGAGCTGATCGGGGCCCAGCGCGCCGCGATCGAGATGGCCAAGGACCGGAAGCTGTTCCGCGAGGCGATGGACCGGATCGGGCTCGAGAACCCACGCGCGACCATCGTTGCGGCGCCGAAACATGCGAATGGCAAATACGACATTCAGGCCGGCATCGCGCAGGCCCTGGCCGACCTCGAAGAGATCGGCCTGCCCGCGATCATCCGCCCCGCCTTTACCTTGGGTGGCACCGGCGGTGGTGTCGCCTATAACCGCGACGATTATGAGCGCATCGTGCGCTCGGGGCTGGAAGCCTCGCCCGTGGCGCAGGTTCTGGTCGATGAGAGCCTGCTCGGCTGGAAGGAATACGAGTTCGAGGTGGTGCGCGACCGCGCCGACAACGCGATCATCGTCTGCTCGATCGAGAACGTCGATCCGATGGGCGTCCATACCGGCGACTCGATCACCGTGGCACCGGCGCTGACGCTGACCGACCGCGAATACCAGCGGATGCGGAACGGCTCGATCGCGGTCCTGCGTGAGATCGGCGTGGAGACCGGCGGCTCGAACGTGCAATGGGCGGTGAACCCCAAGGACGGCCGCATGGTCGTGATCGAGATGAACCCGCGCGTCTCGCGTTCCTCGGCGCTGGCCTCGAAGGCCACGGGCTTCCCGATCGCCAAGGTCGCGGCGAAGCTGGCCGTCGGCTATACGCTGGACGAGCTCGACAATGACATCACCAAGGTGACGCCGGCCTCGTTCGAGCCCTCGATCGACTATGTTGTGACCAAGATCCCGCGCTTTGCCTTCGAGAAATTCCCCGGCTCGAAGCCCGAACTGACCACGGCGATGAAATCGGTGGGCGAGGTCATGGCGATCGGCCGCACCTTCCACGAGTCGCTGCAAAAGGCCCTGACCTCGATGGAGAACGGGTTGACCGGGCTTGATGATATCGAGATCCCCGGCTCGCCCGAGAAATCTGCGATCATCAAGGCGATCAGCGCCCAGACCCCCGACCGGCTGCGCCTGATCGCGCAGGCCATGCGCCACGGTCTGACCGATGACGAGATCGGCCATGCGACCGCCTTCGATCCGTGGTTCCTCGCCCGCATCCGCGAGATCGTCGAGGCCGAGAACGAGATCCGCGCGAACGGCCTGCCGAGCGGAGTCGAGGGGCTGCGCAAGCTCAAGATGATGGGCTTCACCGATGCCCGCCTCGCCGCGCTTTCGGGCCGGACCGAGACGCAGGTGCGCCAGTCGCGCCGCGCCCATGACCTGCATCCGGTCTTCAAGCGCATCGACACCTGCGCCGCCGAGTTCGAGGCCCAGACCCCTTACATGTATTCGACCTACGAAGCCCCGGCGATGGGCGATGTGGAAAACGAGGCCCGCCCCAGCGACCGCAAGAAGGTCGTCATCCTCGGCGGCGGCCCGAACCGGATCGGGCAGGGGATCGAGTTCGATTATTGCTGCTGCCATGCCTGTTTCGCGCTGACCAAGGCCGGCTACGAAACGATCATGGTCAACTGCAACCCCGAGACCGTCTCGACCGATTACGACACCTCGGACCGGCTCTATTTCGAACCGCTGACGCTGGAGCACGTGCTGGAGATCCTGCGCATCGAGCAGGAGAACGGCACCCTTCACGGCGTCATCGTCCAGTTCGGCGGCCAGACCCCCCTGAAGCTCGCGAATGCGCTGGAGGCGGAGGGCATCCCGATCCTCGGCACCACGCCCGATGCGATCGACCTCGCTGAGGACCGCGAGCGGTTCCAGAAGCTCCTGAACGACCTTGGCCTGAAGCAGCCGGTCAACGGCATCGCCAGCACCGACGCGCAGGCGGTCGAGATCGCGGCCGAGGTTGGCTTCCCGCTGGTCATCCGCCCCTCCTATGTCCTTGGCGGCCGCGGGATGGAGATCGTGCGCGACATGGAGCACCTGAACCGCTATATCCGCGAGGCCGTACAGGTTTCCGGCGACAGCCCGGTCCTGCTCGACAGCTATCTCTCGGGCGCGATCGAGGTCGATGTGGACGCGCTTTCGGACGGCACCACCGTCCATGTCGCGGGCATCATGGAGCATATCGAGGAAGCCGGCGTCCATTCCGGCGACTCTGCCTGCTCGCTGCCGCCCCACACGCTGGACGCCGCCACCATCGCCGAGCTGAAACGCCAGACCGAGGCCATGGCCAAGGCGCTGAACGTGGTCGGCCTGATGAACGTGCAATTCGCGCTGAAAGATGGCGAGATCTACGTCCTCGAGGTGAACCCCCGCGCCTCGCGCACCGTGCCCTTCGTCGCCAAGGCGACCGACAGCGCCATCGCCTCGATCGCCGCCCGGCTGATGGCGGGCGAGCCGATGTCGAACTTCCCCGCGCGCGAGGCCTATCCCGCCGGCGTCGGCCCCGAGACGGCGCTGCCCTTTGCCGATCCGCTGACGCTCGCGGATCCGAACACGCCCTGGTTCAGCGTCAAGGAGGCGGTGCTGCCCTTCGCCCGCTTCCCCGGCGTCGACACGCTGCTTGGCCCGGAGATGCGCTCGACCGGCGAGGTCATGGGATGGGACCGCAGCTTCGCCCGCGCCTTCCTCAAGGCGCAGATGGGTGCGGGCACCCATCTTCCCGAAAGCGGGCTGGTCTTCATCTCGGTCAAGGATGCCGACAAGTCCGAGGCTCTGGCCGAGGCGGCACGCGACCTGACCGCCATGGGCTTCACCCTTGTCGCAACGGGGGGCACCGCCCGGTTCCTGCGCGAGGCGGGGGTCGAGACCGAGTTGGTCAACAAGGTCTATGAGGGCCGTCCGAACATCGTCGACCGCCTGAAGAACGGCGAGATCGTCATGGTCCTGAACACGACCGAGGGCGCACAGGCCATCGCCGATTCGCGCGAGATCCGCGCCGTCGCGCTGAACGACAAGATCCCCTATTACACCACTGCCGCCGGCAGCATCGCCGCGGTCGCGGCGATCCGGTCGCGGGGCGAGGGAGAGGTCGGCGTCCGCTCGCTTCAGGCCTGATCCCGCGACAGGCGACAGGATCCTTCAAGAAGGGCTTCCCATGCGGGAGGCCCTTTCTGATTCCGCCCCCGGCTCATTTTCCCCGCCGCCCGCTTCGTTTCACCGTTTTTCAAATACCCATGCGACGCCTCGGATCGCGGCAGGTTTTCCCGCGGCGCGGACCGGAATGAAAAACATGACCGGCCCCTTATCTTATTCCAGCTATTGACTGACGGCTCCAACCCGGCAAATCTCGCGCTAGCGGGTTTGTCCAGAGGCTGAAAATGTCGTGGATTTCGTCCCTTTTTTCGCAGTCGCCTGAAATCGCATTGTTTCTCTCGCTGGCCGGAGGCTACTGGATCGGGGCGTTCCGGTTCGGGAAATTCCAGCTTGGCGGCGTTGCCGGCTCTCTGCTGGTCGCGGTTCTTCTCAGCCTATTCGGGGTGCATATCGACAACGGGGTGAAATCCCTGCTGTTCGCTCTATTCATTTATGCGGTCGGCTATGAAAGCGGTCCGCAATTCTTTCGTTCGCTGGGCCGGCAAAGCCTGCGCGAAATCGCGATGGCGGCATTCCTTGCCGTCAGCGGATTGCTGACTGTCATTCTCCTCGCGCGCATCTTCGGGCTCGACAAGGGGCTTGCGGCGGGCGTCGCCGCAGGCGGGCTGACCCAATCCGCCATCATCGGAACCGCAAGCTCGGCCATCGCGAAGCTGGGGCTGGCCGCGGACGAGGTGCAGCGGCTGCAAGGCAATGTCGCCGTCGGCTATGCCGTGACCTATATCTTCGGCTCGTTCGGCGCGATCATCGTCTGCGTGAACATCCTGCCCTGGCTGATGAAGCGAAGTATCCGTGACGACGCGATGAAGGCCGAGGCCGAATTGCTTGCGGGCGCTCAGGTCTATGGTCCGGGCGAATCCCCGGCGCTGCCGGAACTCGTGGGGCGGGTATTCAGGATCGGTGCCGGAAACCACGGGACCATCGCCGAGCTGGAGGGCAGCGCCCATCACCTGCTGACGGTCGAGCGCGTCAAGCGCAACGGCGCCCTGATCGGGGTCGAGCCGGGGCTTGCCCTGCAGCAGGGCGACATGATCCTCGTCGTCGGGCGCCGCAACGAGGTGGTCGGCAAGGCAATCGGCGAGGAGATCCTGCCCGATCCCGATATGGAACTGGTGATGATCACGCGCGAGGTCGCCGTCACCAATCCCGATTTCACCGGCAAGACCATGGGCAGCATCATCGGATCGGTCACGGATGCGCTGCGCCACGGGATCTATGTCCTGTCGCTGAAACGCGCCGGTGTGCCCGTGAAGCTCGACCAGGCGACCGTGATCCAGTCGGGCGATGTCGTGACCGTGCGCGGCACCTCCGAGGACGTGCAGCGCGCGGCAAAGGCCGCGGGCACCTCGATCCTGCCCAGTGACAAGACCGACTGGGTCTTTCATGGCATCGGCATCTCGGTCGGCCTGCTGATCGGCCTAGCCGTGCTGCGGATCGGGTCGATCCCGCTGACGCTGGGCAGCGGCGGGGGCGCGCTGCTTTCGGGTCTGGTCTTCGGCCTTTTGCGCACACGCAACTACTCGCGCGGGAACATGCCCATCGCCGCCTCGACGCTGCTGCGCGACCTCGGCCTTGCGGGCTTCGTCGCCGTCGTCGGCCTGCAATCGGGGTTGCAGGCGATCACGACCATCCGCGAAAGCGGCATCCAGCTCTTCCTGATCGGGGTGGTGGTCACGCTGCTGCCGCTGATCCTGACCATGTATTTCGGCCGCTACGTGCTGAAATACGACAATACCGCCGTCTTTGCCGGGGCGCTTTCTGGATCGCGCAGCGCCAACCCGGCCTTCGGCGAGGTGCTGGACAAGGCCGGCAACTCGGTCCCGACCACGCCCTTCGCGATCACCTATGCGTTGGCGAACGTGTTCCTGACGCTTCTCGGGCCATTGGTCGTGGCCTTCACCTGATCTGGTAGACAGGAGGTCGCGATGGCGACGGATTACAGCAAATATGCCAAGCTCAGCCCGTTCGAGCTGAAGGACGAACTGATCAAGCTGGCCTCCAGCAAGGCCGACCGGACCATGCTGAATGCCGGACGCGGCAATCCGAATTTCCTCGCCACGCTGCCGCGCCGCGCTTTCTTCCAGCTTGGCCTTTTCGCCACCACCGAGGCGGAGCTGTCCTATTCCTACATGAGCGCCTCGGTCGGCGGCATGCCCCGCATCGAGGGGATCGAGGGTCGCTTCGAACGCTTCACGGCCGAGAACCATGACAAGCCGGGCGTCCTTTTTCTTGCGCGGGCCATGTCCTATGTGCGCGACCAGCTTGGGCTTTCCGCATCGGAATATCTGCACGAGATGGTCGAGGGCATCCTTGGCGTGAACTATCCGGTCCCGCCCCGCATGTTGAAGGTCAGCGAGGAGATCGTCCGCCACTATGTCCTGAAGGAGATGGTCGGCGGTCCGATCGTCTCGCAATCCGTGCGCCTCTTCGCGGTCGAGGGGGGGACGGCCGCCATGGCCTATGTGTTCCACTCGCTGCAGATGAACGGGCTGGTCAAGGCGGGTGACAAGGTGGCGATCGGAACGCCGGTATTCACGCCCTATCTGGAGATCCCCGAGCTTGCCGAATTCGGGCTGGTGCCGGTGGCGATCCATGCCGAGCCGGAGAACGACTGGCAATATCCGGCGTCCGAGCTGGACAAACTGAAGGATCCGGCGATCAAGATCTTCTTCGTCGTCAATCCCAGCAATCCGCCCTCGGTCAAGATCGACCAGACCGGAATGGACCATATCGCCCGCATCGTGAAGGAGGACCGGCCGGATCTGATGATCCTGACCGACGATGTCTATGGCACCTTTGCCGATGACTTCCAGTCGCTCTTCGCGGTCTGTCCGCTGAACACCATCCTCGTCTATTCCTTCTCGAAATATTTCGGCGCGACGGGATGGCGGCTGGGCGTCATCGCCACCCATGACGGCAATATCATGGACAAGGCGCTGGCCGACCTGCCCGAGGAGGCAAAGCAGGCGCTGGACGCGCGCTATGCCTCGCTGACCCCGGATGTCCGCGGGCTTGCCTTCATCGACCGGCTCGTCGCAGACAGCCGCGTCGTCGCGCTGAACCATACTGCCGGGCTGTCGACGCCGCAGCAGGTGCAGATGGTCCTGTTCTCGCTTTTCGCGCTGATGGACGAGGCCGGGAGCTACAAGGCCGAGTTGAAGAAGCTGATCCGCAACCGCGAAGCCGCGCTTTACCGCGAGCTTGGCCTGCCCGCGGAGCATGAGGCGAATTCGGTCGATTACTACACGCTGCTGGACCTCGAGGGGATCGCACGGAGGATGTATGACGCCGATTTCGCCAAGTGGATTGGCGAGAAGTCCAGCGCCGGCGACATGCTGTTCCGCATCGCCGACGAAACCGGGATCGTGATGCTGCCCGGCAAGGGCTTCGGGGCCGAAACCCCCTCCGGCCGCATCTCTCTCGCCAATCTCAACGAATATGAATACGCGGCGATCGGCCGCGCGCTTCGCCGCATGGCCGAGGAGTATTACGCCGAATACCAGAAACGCTGAGGCGCCGCATCCGCGCGGTTTCGTCACTCCCGGCAGGAAGCTGAATGTCCCTTCTGACCGATCCCGTCGTCGCATTATTCGTGTCGCTGGCAGTCGGTCACCTGATCGGCCGGCTGCGCGTGGGGCCGGTCGCGCTGGGGGGCGTCTGCGGGACGCTGTTCGTCGCGCTCGCATTGGGACAGCTTGGCGTCACCATCCCCGACGCGCTGAAAAACGCGGCCTTCGCGCTTTTCATCTATGCGCTCGGCTTCACGGCCGGGCCGCAATTCTTCGCGAATGTGCGGGACGGGGCGCGCTATGCCGTCTTTCCGGTGATCGAGGTTTCCGTCTCGCTCCTCCTGACGCTGGCGGCGGTGTTGTGGCTGAGGCTGGACGCGGGGACGGCGGCGGGGCTTTTTGCGGGCGCGGCCACGGAATCGGCGGTTCTCGGCACCGCCTCCGAGGCGATTGCCAAGCTCGGCCTCGACCCGGTCGAGACCACGACGCTTCAGGCCCATATCGCGACGGCCTATAGCCTGACCTATCTGTTCGGGCTGATCTCGATCGTGCTGTTCGTGACCCAGATCGCGCCGATGATCGCGCGAAAGGATCTGCGGGCCGAGGCGACGGCGCTTGCGGACAAGCTGGGTGCCAGTGATGACGACGGCAACGAGATTCCCGTGACCGTCCAGCGCGCCTTCGAGGTCGGGGGCCTTGCCGGCCACACCGCGAGGGAGTTCGAGGAACCCCGCAACTGGACCATCGTTATCGAAAGCGTCGAGCGGGACGGCGCGATCCTGCCGGTCGATCTGAATTTCGTGCTGGCCGAGGGTGATATCGTTCTGCTGCGCGGGCGCAGGAACACCATGCTGGCGGCTGGCCGCGTCCTTGGCAAGGAGGTGCCCTTGCCGCAGGGCTCGGGTCAGGCATTGATCTCGCATGACATCGTGCTGCTGAGGAAGGAGACCTTCGGGCACGAATTGCGCGACCTGCGCCAGATGGTCGATCCCGAACAACAGCGCGGCATCTTCGTCACCCATATCCGCCGCATGGGCCATACGGTGCCCGCGCTGCCCAAGACCTATCTGCAGCAGGGCGATGTGCTGACGATCTATGGGCCGGAAGCCGCGGTGATGCGTGCCGCGGCCGAGCTGGGCCAGCCGCTGCCCCCCGAGGATAGCACCGATTTCGCCATGCTGGGCCTTGGCATCGTCATCGGCTTTCTGATCGGGCATCTCAGCCTCAAGATCGGTGCGGTCGAGCTGACGCTGGGCCTCGGCGGCGGCGCGCTGCTTTCGGGCCTGTTCTTTGGCTGGCTGAACATGCGTCATCCACGCTATGGCGCCTTGCCGGGGGCGGCCGCGCATTTCGCCAAGGATTTCGGCCTTGCCACATTCATTGCCGCGATCGGGCTTGGCGCGGGGCCGAATGCCATCGCGCTGATCCGCGAATACGGGCTGCTCTTTCCCTTGCTCGCGGTCCTTCTGTCGCTGATCCCGGCCTTCATCTCGCTGATGGTCGGGCTGTGGCTGATGCGCCTGCCGCTGCCGATCCTGCTGGGCGCGATTGCGGGCCAGCATTGCAGCACCCCCGCCGTCAGCGCGCTGGTCAGCCAGGCGGGAAACGCCACGCCGGTCATCGGCTATACCGTCACCTATGCGATTGCGAATGTGCTGCTGCCGCTGATGGGGCCGGTGGTCGTGGCGCTGGCGCGGTTGATCTGATCACGGCCCGAAGGGGCGCTCAGACGGGAATCGCCAATGGGAAAGGGCGCGGGTGTCTCCGGCCCGCGCCCTCCCTCGCCGCTCGAGCGCACCCCACCACAAGCACGAAAGAGCGACTGTCACAAAACTGGTTCGAACACCGCATACTGCCCGCCGGAACCGCCTTAGTCGAGAGTCGAACAAGACCCGATGCAGGACCACGGAACAAATGGGATCATATCAGATACTCGCTAAACTTCCACGGCAAGAGCGCCTCACGACCGGGGGTTGTGGTCATTTCGCCCCCGATCCTGCACCCGGGGAGGCGAAAACAGCCCTGTTCCCGATCTTGCTGCGTGCAGAATATTCACATTTCGAGGCAAAGGCGACGCGAAATCCTCTAAGAAGCTGTTCAGAATGAAATTTAATTGCAAATAGCGATTCGCCCTGGTCCTGACGCTGCCCAGGCAGGATTTGGCGTTGCCTGATCGCCTCCACATGTCTATCGGAAGTGGGAAAAAGGTCAGTAAAGCATGAGCGTCAACAGTTTCGGCCGCGTCTTCACCTTCACCACCTGGGGCGAGAGCCACGGGCCCGCCCTTGGGGCGACCGTCGACGGCTGCCCGCCGGGCATCGCGCTGGACGAAGGCTTCATCCAGCAGTTTCTCGACCGTCGCCGTCCGGGCAGCTCGAAATTCACTACCCAACGGCAGGAGGCGGATCAGGTCCGCATCCTCTCGGGCGTGTTCGAGGGCCGGACGACCGGCACGCCGATCCAGCTGATGATCGAGAATACCGACCAGCGCAGCAAGGATTACGGCGAGATCGCGCAGGCCTTCCGCCCCGGACATGCGGATATCACCTATCACCTGAAATACGGCATCCGCGACTATCGCGGCGGCGGCCGTTCCAGCGCGCGTGAGACGGCGGCACGGGTCGCGGCGGGGGCGGTCGCGCAGGCGGTGCTGCGTGACCTCGTGCCGGGGTTGAAGATCACCGGCTACATGATTCAGATGGGGTCGCTGCATCTCGACCGGGCGAATTTCGACGCTTCCGAGATCGGGAACAATCCGTTCTTCCTGCCCGACGCCTCGGCGGTTCCGGCATGGGAGGAATATCTGAACGGCATCCGCAAGGACCAGAACAGCGTCGGCGCCGCGATCGAGGTGCTGATCCAGGGCTGCCCGCCGGGGCTGGGCGCGCCGGTCTATGCCAAGCTCGATACCGATCTTTCCGCCGCGATGATGTCGATCAACGCCGTCAAGGCGGTCGAGATCGGCGAGGGCATGGCGGTCGCGGGGATGACCGGGACCGACAATGCCGACGAGATCCGCCTGGGGAACGAAGGGCCGCGCTTCATGTCGAACCATGCGGGCGGCATCCTCGGCGGGATCTCGACGGGGCAGGACATCGCGCTGCGTTTTGCGGTCAAGCCGACCAGCTCCATCCTCACGCCGCGCCGGACCATCAACCGGAAGGGCGAGGAGATCGAGCTGATCACCAAGGGCCGCCACGATCCCTGCGTGGGCATCCGCGCGGTGCCCATCGCCGAGGCGATGGCGGCCTGCGTGATCCTCGATCACCTGCTGCTCGACCGCGCGCAGACCGGGGGAGAGCGCGGCCATATCGGCTGAAAGGGACGTCGCGTCCGCCGATTTGCGTGCGAAACGGGGTTACCCCGGATTGTCATACTGATGTTACATTGGCTTCGCATAACTGTCGCAACTCCCCACTATGGGATCGGACAGGCCGATCCCGGCCCCCAGGAAATGTCAGGAGCCATCCTATGAAATCCGCAAAACTTGCCGTTTCGGCGCTTGCGATGATTGCCGCGACCGCCACCGTCGCCTCCGCCCGTGACCAGGTCCAGGTTGCCGGTTCGTCGACCGTCCTGCCCTATGCGACCATCGTTGCCGAAGCCTTCGGCGAAAACACCGACTTCCCGACGCCGGTCGTGGAATCGGGCGGCTCCTCGGCCGGTCTGAAGAAGTTCTGCGAAGGCGTGGGCGCGAACACCATCGACATCGCCAACTCGTCGCGCCCGATCAAGGCATCGGAAATCGAGGCCTGCAAGGGCAAGGGTGTGACTGACATCATGGAAGTCCGCATCGGCTATGACGGGATCGTCTTTGCCAGCGACATCGCCGGCAACGACTTCCAGTTCACCGCCGCCGACTGGTTCAACGCGCTGGCCGCGCAGGTCGTCAAGGATGGCAAGGTCGTCGCGAACCCCTATACCAAGTGGAACCAGATCCGCGCCGACCTGCCCGAGCAGGACATCCTGGCCTTCGTTCCGGGCACCAAGCATGGCACCCGCGAAGTCTTCGAGGAGAAGGTGATCGCCGCCGGTTGCGAAGAGGCCGGCGCCGCCGAAGCCTTCAAGACCGAACTGGGCGAGGAAAAAGCCGGCGAGGCCTGCATGGCGCTGCGTACCGACGGCAAGTCGGTCGATATCGACGGCGACTATACCGAGACGCTGGCCCGCATCCAGTCGGCCAAGAACGGCATCGGCGTCTTCGGCCTGTCCTTCTACGAGAACAACACCGACAAGCTGAAAGTCGCGACCTTCGGCGGCGTCACCCCCTCGACCGAGACCATCGCCAAGGGCGAATACCCGGTTTCGCGTCCGCTGTTCTTCTATGTGAAGAAAGCCCATATCGGCGAGATCCAGGGCCTGAAAGAATTCGTCGAATTCTTCGTCTCGGACGAGATCGCCGGTCCCGAGGGCCCGCTGGCCGCCTATGGCCTGGTCGCCGACCCGGAACTGGCCGCGACCCAGGCCGCTGTCGCCGCCGAAACGACCCTGACGAACTGATCCGGCTGGCGCGGGGCCTATGGTCCCGCGCCGCTTCCCTTTCTCCTTCCCATATCCGAGGCTCAGATGCCTGTCTCCTGGACCCTGCTGATCGTGCTGGCCATGGCCGTCGCGGGATTTTTCATCGGCCGCACGCGCGTCCTCGCGGCGGCCGGTGGCGATTCCCGGCGGCTGCATTCGCGAAGCAGCTATTACGGCTGGAACGTCGCGCTGTTTACCGCCGTGCCCGCCCTGTTCCTGACCGCGATCTGGCTGTTTGCGATACCGGATGCGAGCCGCGTGCTGGTCGCCGTCGTCTCGCTGGTGCTGGCGGCCGCGGGCCTTGCATGGTCGCTCGCGCGCACCTCGCCCGAGTTCCGCGCCCGTATCGCGGTCGAGGGCTTCGTTCGCGGCTTCCTGATCCTCTGCTCCAGCATCGCGATCCTGACCACGGCGGGCATCGTCTTTTCGATGCTGTTCGAGACCGGGCAGTTCTTCCGCCAGTATCCGTGGCAGGACTTCTTCTTCGGCACGACCTGGTCGCCGCGCTTCGGCGGCGGCTCGCGGCTGGGAATGGTGCCGCTCCTCTGGGGCACGCTCTATATCTCGCTGATCGCGCTTGCGGTTTCGATCCCGATTGGATTGTTCGCGGCGATCTACATGTCCGAATATGCCACGCCCCGGATGCGCAGCATCGCCAAGCCGCTGATCGAGGTGCTGGCCGGGATCCCCACCATCGTCTACGGCCTTTTCGCGCTGACCATCGTTGGCCCGATGCTGCGCGACTATTTCGCCCAGCCGCTGGGTCTTGGCAGCTCCGGCTCGTCGGTGATGACGGCGGGTCTGGTCATGGGGATCATGCTGATCCCCTTCGTCAGTTCGCTTTCCGACGACATCATCAACGCCGTGCCGCAATCTTTGCGTGACGGCGCGCTCGCCATTGGCTCGACCAAATCCGAGACGGTGCGCAAGGTCGTGCTGCCCGCGGCCCTTCCGGGCATCGTGGGCGCGATCCTGCTGGCTGCCTCGCGCGCGATCGGCGAGACGATGATCGTGGTCCTTGGCGCCGGCGCCGCCGCCAGCATGAGCCTGAACCCCTTCGAGGCGATGACCACCATCACGGTCAAGATCGTCAGCCAGTTGACCGGCGACACCGATTTCGCCGCGCCCGAAACCCTGGTCGCCTTCGCGCTTGGTCTCACGCTGTTCGTGATCACGCTGGGGCTGAACATCTTCGCGCTCTACATCGTGCGCAAATACCGGGAGCAGTACGAATGAGCGACGCCACCCAGACAAGCGGCGCCCCCGCCGCCCAGCCCAAGGCCTCGCTGCTGGTCGCGGACCCGCGGACCCGCAAGCGCAACGCCGCCGAGGCGCGTTTCCGTGCCTATGGCCTCGCGGCGATCATCGCCTCGCTTCTGGCGCTGGTGGTGTTGCTGTTCACCATCTTCTCGGGCGGGCTTGGCGCGTTTCGCCAGACCTACCTGACCATTCCGGTGACGCTCGACGCGGCGCTGCTCGACAAGTCGGGCAACCGCGACCCCGAGGAGATCAAGAAGGTCTTGACCCTGACCTATGGCAAGATCCTCGACCAATCGTTGCAGGCCGCGATCGAGCAGAACGGCATCGTGATCGAGGGCCTCACCGCCAAGGATGTCTCGAACCTGATCTCCAAGGAGGCCTCGGCCCGGTTCCGCAGCCATGTCCTCGCCGATCCCGAGTTGATCGGCCAGACCATCGAGGAGCCCGTCCTCGTCAACGGTCGCGTCGATGGCTTCTACAAGGGCCGAGTGACGATGGAATCCGCGGCCCGCGACGGCAATACCTCGCCCGCGCAGCTTCAACTGGCCGAGGCGTTTCGCGAAAAGGGGATGCTCGCGACCAAGTGGAACTGGTCCTTCCTGACCAATCCCGACGCCTCCGACCAGCGCCCCGAAGCCGCCGGGGTTGGGGTCGCGATCCTCGGCTCGCTCTACATGATGCTGGTCGTGCTGTTCCTCGCGGTTCCGATCGGCACCGCCGCCGCGATCTATCTTGAGGAGTTCGCGCCAAAGAACCGCCTGACCGACATCATCGAGGTGAACATCTCGAACCTCGCGGCGGTGCCCTCGATCGTCTTCGGTATCCTTGGCCTCGCCGCCTTCATCAACTTCGCGCATCTGCCGCAATCGGCGCCGATCGTCGGCGGCCTTGTTCTGGTGCTGATGACGCTGCCGCGCATCATCATCCCGGCGCGCGCGGCGCTGAAATCGGTCCCCCCCTCGATCCGCGACGCGGCGTTGGGGGTAGGGGCCTCGAGGATGCAGTCGGTGTTCCACCACGTCCTGCCGCTGGCGACGCCCGGCATCCTGACCGGGGTGATCCTCGGGCTTGCCCAGGCGCTTGGCGAGACCGCGCCGCTTCTGCTGATCGGCATGGTGGCCTTCGTCAAGAACTTCCCCGCGGCGCCGCCCGAGGGCCTGTTCGACCCCGCCTCGGCCCTGCCGGTGCAGGTCTATAACTGGACCCAGCGCGCCGACCCCGCCTTCATGGAGCGGGCCTCGGGCGCGATCATCGTGCTGCTGGTCTTCCTGCTCGTCATGAACCTTTTCGCCATCTTCCTGCGCCGCAAGTTCGAGCGGCGGTGGTAAATCCAGAAGGAGTTGCCAATATGAACGACATGAGAATTCTGGAGCGTGCCGTGCAGCAGAACGACATCAAGATCTCTGCCCGAAAGGTGCAGGTGTATTATGGCGAGAAACACGCCCTGAAGGATGTCGATGTCGATATCCTCGACAAGAACGTCACCGCCTTCATCGGTCCCTCGGGTTGCGGCAAGTCGACCTTCCTGCGCTGCCTGAACCGGATGAACGACACCATCGACATCAGCCGGGTCGAGGGCAAGATCACGCTGGATGGCGAGGATATCTATGATCCGCGCGTCGATCCGGTGCAATTGCGCGCCCGCGTCGGCATGGTGTTCCAGAAGCCGAACCCCTTCCCGAAGTCGATCTATGACAACGTGGCCTACGGCCCGCGCATCCACGGCATGGCCCGCAACCGCGCCGAGCTTGACGAGATCGTCGAGAAGTCGCTGCGGGGCGCGGCGCTCTGGAACGAGGTCAAGGACCGCCTGTCCGAGCCGGGAACCGGCCTTTCGGGTGGCCAGCAGCAGCGTCTCTGCATCGCGCGCGCCGTCGCGACCGAGCCTGAAGTGCTGCTGATGGACGAGCCCTGCTCGGCCCTCGACCCGATCGCCACCAGCCAGGTCGAGGATCTGATCGACCAGCTTCGCGCGGATTATTCGGTGGTGATCGTCACCCACTCGATGCAGCAGGCCGCGCGGGTCAGCCAGAAGACCGCCTTCTTCCACCTCGGCAATCTGGTCGAGTATGGCAGCACCGACGACATCTTCACCCGCCCGCAGGATCCCCGCACCGAAAGCTATATTTCGGGCCGTATCGGCTGAGCCGGTTGCAAAGGATATTACCATGAATTCCGAACGCCATATCATGTCGGCATTCGACCGCGATCTGGAAACCGTCCAGGCGCTGGTCGTCAAGATGGGCGGCATGGTCGAAAGCGCGATCCATGACGCCGCCATCGCCCTCGAAACCCGCGACGAGGAGCTTGCCGAGGACGTGCGCCGCCGCGACAGCGCCATCGACGCGCTGGAGCACCAGATCAACGAGGAGGCCGCGCGGCTGATCGCGCTGCGCGCCCCCCGGGCGACCGACCTGCGCACCGCGCTGACCGTCATCAAGATCTCGGCCATCCTCGAACGGGTCGGGGACTATGCCAAGAACATCGCCAAGCGCAGCCATGTCCTTGTCCACATGCCCGCCGTCGAAAGCTCGGGCATGGCGCTTCGGCGCATGTCGGCCACGGTCGAGGGGATGATGAAGGACGCGCTCGACAGCTATATCCAGCGCGACGCGGCGCTGGCGGCCGATGTGCGCAAGCGGGATCTGGAAGTCGACCAGATGTACAACGCGCTCTTCCGCGAGTTCCTGACCTACATGATGGAAGATCCGCGCAACATCACCGCCTGCATGCATCTGCATTTCATCGCCAAGAACATCGAGCGCATGGGCGACCATGCCACCGGCATCGCCGAGCAGGTAATCTATCTGGCGACGGGCGAGCTGCCCGACGATGCGCGCCCGAAAAGCGAGAGCGTCACCCGCGCGACGCTGAACGAAGGCGAGGATTGAGAACATGGCACAGGCACAACCCTGCGTTCTCGTGGTCGAGGACGAGGGCGCGCAGCGCGAAGTTCTGAAATACAACCTCGAGGCCGAAGGCTTCTCGGTCGTTTTGGCCGAGAATGGCGACGAGGCCATGCTGCTGGTCGCCGAGGAGCAGCCCGACCTGATCGTTCTGGACTGGATGCTGCCGAATGTCAGCGGGATCGAGGTCTGTCGGCGGGTCAAGGCCGATCCGAACACCCGGCAGATCCCGATCATCATGCTCTCGGCGCGCTCCGAAGAGGTGGACCGGGTCCGCGGGCTGGAGACGGGCGCCGATGACTATGTCATCAAGCCCTATTCCGTGGTCGAGCTGATGGCGCGGCTGCGCACCCAGCTTCGGCGCACCCGTCCCGCCTCGATGGGCGAGCGGCTCTCCTTCCGCGACATCATCCTCGACGCGGGCGAGCATCGCGTTTTTCGCGGCGGCTCTGCCCTGCATCTGGGACCGACCGAGTTCCGGCTGCTGTCGACGCTGATGGAAAAGCCCGGCCGGGTCTGGACGCGCGAGCAGTTGCTCGACCGGGTCTGGGGCCGTGACATCTATGTCGATACGCGCACGATCGACGTTCATGTCGGTCGCTTGCGCAAGGCGCTGATGGTCAATGGCGGGGACAATCCCGTGCGGACCGTCCGGGGAACCGGCTACGCGCTCGGCTGATCCCCGGCCCGTAAAAACAAAACCGCGGGCCGAGGCCCGCGGTTTTTTCGTTCAGCTGCCGCTCTGTTCCAGCAGGTCGGTGATGCGGCGGATGGCGACACGGCGATTGTCACGCTCGTCCCCGTCGCTCGGGATAAGCATGTATTGCTCGCCATAGCCCTGAACGACCATGTTTTCGGGCGGAACCTGATAATATTCGGTCAGCGCCAGCGCCACCGATTCCGCACGGCGGTCCGACAGCGCAAGGTTCGCCGCGTCCGAGCCGACGGCATCGGTATAGCCCTCGATCATGTAAACCTCGTTCGGGTTCTTATCGATCGAGTCGCGGATCACCTTGCCGAATGTCGCGAGTTGCTCGGCCTGATCCGATGTCAGCGCCGCCGAACCCGAGTCGAAGGTCACATCCGGCACGTTTACCGGCGCGACCAGCGAGCGCACTTCGGGAATGTCGCGGACCTGGCCCAGCGTAAAGCGCCGGTCGGTGGCCGATTCCCGCAGAAGGGCGGTGCGCAGATCATCCTCGGCCCAGGGCTGGTTGCTGTATTCCACCGGCTGCGGCGGCGGCAGGGTCGAGATCTGCACCGGGCGGACATAGGTATTGTCCATCAGCCGCGTCTCGGTCCCGTTGGGATGGACCAGCGTTCGCTGGAGGATGTTCGTGTCCGCATCGCGAATGGTGACGACGCGGCTGCCATCCGCACGCAGCACCGTGGTCCGGGTCGAGCCATCCGCGAAGGTTTCCGTCTGCACGTCCGAGCCGGGTCGATAGAGCAGGGCATTGTCATCGCGCACGATCTGCTGGCTGCCATCCGGCAGGGTCAGGACCGCCCGGTCGCCGGTGTTCAGCGCGACCTGCCGGTTGCCGCTGAGCATCCTGCCGACCGCAAATCCCGCGACGCCGGCCAGCAGCAGCTTGGCGATGTCGCTGCCTTTATCGTCGTCATCATCGTTGTCGCGGTCGTAGTAGTCATCCCAATAGTCGTTGCGGCGGTCCAGCGCGCGTTCGCGGCGATCGACGCGGCGTTCGTCCTGGCGCAATTCCCGCTCGCGACGGTCGAGCTGGCGGCGCATCTCCTCGTTGGTCAGGCCGCCGCGCGGGCGCATGCCGTCCTCGATCCGGTTGCGGAAATCCTGATCCGAGCGGCGGGCGTTCTCCTGAGTGATGCGGCGCTCTCTCACATTGTCGCGCCTGTCATTGCCCGCCGCGCCTGCGGTCAGCGCGGCGGCCTTGGGCGCCTGATCGCGCGATGCGGCGAGGCGCATCACCTCGTTCGGACGGCTGCGCGCCTCGGGGGCGGGAAGGTCGGTCTTGCCCTGCCGGCTGTCGATCCGGCGGCGCATCTCCTCGGGGCTGAGCTGCTGGGGCTGCGGCCGCGCCTTGGCATTCTGCTGGCGCCGCTGCTCGGCCTGCCGCTGAGCGTCGCGACGCTGCTCCTCGGTCCGGGCGGGCGGCGTCTGGCGCTGCTCCCCGGCGCGCTGCTGTGGCCGTGGGCGCTGCTTTTCGTCCATGGCGCGGCGCAGCTCTTGGGCATTCGGGGGTGGGGTCATGCGTTCTGACGGCGATGTGCGTTTGGGTTGGGCATTGCCCTGCGCAGCCGGACGCGATTGCTGCCCGCGCGCGTCATCCTGCGGGTTTGCCGGGCGACGGGTCGGATTGTCAGCCTCACGGCGCTGAGCGGGCTTTTCTGCCTGCCGCTCCTCGCGACGGTCAGCCCGCGGCGGCGGCTGCTCTCCCTGCGGCCGGGCATGACGCGGCGGCTGCTGGTCCCGCTGCGGCTGCGCCTGAGGTTTCTCTTCGCGCTGGGGCTGGGCCTGACGCTGTGGCTTCTGCTCACGCTGCGGTTGCGCCTCGCGCTGCGGTTGCTGGCGCCGCTCCTGCTGCGGCTGCTGGCGCGGCTTTGGCTGCTCGGCCTGGGCACGCTGCTGCTGCGGTTTGGGCTGCTGCTTTTTCTGCTGCTCCTGCCGGGCGGCTTTCTGCTTCTGCTCCCTCTGCTTCTGCTTTTGCTGCTGTTTCTGCTGCAGGATGATCTGCTCTTGCGAAGGGGCGCCCTGTGCGAAAGCCGGTGCGACCTGCGGTGCGATCAGCGACAGGCTTGCGACAATGGCTGTAGACGTATTCAGAATGCGACGCATGTCGGGTTCCTTTTCCGATGGACGCCTGAAGGGGGTCGCAGCATAAACCAGCGGGCGGGTTCGGCAGTTCCGGAACGAACCCGTGAGCAGGCTGGCGCGGGCCATAAGCCGCCGATCAGCCGACGACAATGCAAGGCCGTAGCGGGCAGGAGGATAGAATGGCACTGAAACCCAAGGATGCACCCGAATTGGGCCGCTTCGACTGGGAGGATCCCTTCCGGCTGGAGCTGCAATTGACCGAGGAGGAGCGGATGCTGCGCGACGCCGCCCGCGCCTATGCGCAGGACCGGCTGCAACCCCGCGCCATCGCCGCCTATCGCGACGAGGTGACCGACCCCGAGATCTTCCGCGAGATGGGCGAGATGGGCCTGCTGGGCGTGACCGTCCCTGAGGAGTTCGGCGGGCTGGGCGGTTCCTATGTCGCCTACGGCCTTGTCGCGCGCGAGGTCGAGCGCGTGGACAGCGGCTATCGCAGCATGATGTCGGTGCAATCCTCGCTGGTGATGTATCCGATCCACGCCTATGGCTCGGATGCGCAGCGCCGGAAATACCTGCCGAAACTCGCCTCGGGCGAGTGGATCGGCTGCTTCGGCCTGACCGAGCCTGATGCGGGCTCCGACCCCGGCGGGATGAAGACCGTCGCGAAAAAGACGGCGGATGGCTATGTGCTGTCGGGGTCGAAGATGTGGATCTCGAACGCGCCGATCGCCGATGTCTTTGTCGTCTGGGCCAAGTCCGAGGCGCATGGCGGCAAGATTCGCGGCTTCGTGCTGGAGAAGGGGGCGAAGGGCCTTTCCGCACCGAAGATCGGCGGCAAGCTCAGCCTGCGCGCCTCGATCACCGGTGAGATCGTCATGGACGGCGTCGAGGTCGGCGAGGAGGCGCTGCTGCCCGGCGTCGAGGGGTTGAAGGGGCCTTTCGGCTGTCTCAACCGCGCGCGCTATGGAATCAGCTGGGGCGCGCTGGGGGCGGCCGAGTTCTGTCTCCATGCCGCGCGGCAATACGGCCTTGACCGCCAGCAATTCGGCCGTCCGCTGGCCAATACCCAGCTTTTCCAGCTGAAGCTGGCCAATATGATGACCGAGATCTCGCTGGGTCTGCAAGCCAGCCTGCGGGTCGGTCGCCTGATGGACGAGGCCGAGGCCGCGCCCGAGATGATCTCGATCGTCAAGCGCAACAATTGCGGCAAGGCGCTGGAGATCGCCCGCATGGCCCGCGACATGCATGGCGGCAATGGCATTCAGGAGGATTATCAGGTGATGCGCCATGCCGCGAACCTCGAAACGGTGAATACCTATGAGGGGACGCATGACGTCCATGCCCTGATCCTCGGGCGGGCGATCACGGGGTTGCAGGCCTTCTTCTGAGACAGGCCTCAGGCGAGGCGAGAGATCCTGCCGCCGGTCAACCGCTGGATGCGGCCCGAAAGCTCCAGCTTCAGGAGGGCGGGGGCAATCGTGGCGGCAGGAATGCCAAGGTCGCGGATCAGCAGGTTCTCCTCGGTGGGCGCGGTGCCGAGGCTGGCGAGGATCCGGCCCTCGATCCCTGCCGGCCCGCCGTTCTCACGGTCCTCCGCCACCCTTGGCGCGGGGACCGGAGGCGGCGGGGCGTCCTGTCCCGGCAGTTCTGAAATGCCCCGTTTGGCGTGCCGGGGCGCAGCCCCCTCGGCCATCAGGGCTTGCAGCACATCCTGCGCGTTCCTGACCAGCAGCGCCCCGTCGCGCAGCAGATCGTTGCAGCCCGAGGCGCGTGCATCCATCGGATGGCCTGGAACCGCCATGACCTCGCGCCCCTGATCCAGCGCCGCCTTGGCGGTGATCAGGCTGCCCGAGCGATGCGCCGCCTCGATCACCACCACCGCGCGCGAGAGGCCCGAGATGATCCGGTTGCGGGCGGGGAAATTCCGCGCGACCGGCTCGCTGCCGGGCGGTTGTTCGGTGAGAAGAAGGCCGGTTTCGCAGATCGCCTCGGCCAGCGCGGCATTCTCGGACGGATAGATGCGGTCGATCCCGGTCGCCATGACCGCGACCGTCCCCGCCTCCAGCGCCGCCTGATGGGCGACGGTGTCGATGCCGCGGGCCAGACCGCCGATCACGACCGCCCCGGCTTCAGCCAGTCCCATCGCAAGGCCGCGCGCCATGCGCAGACCCAGCGAGGAGGCATTGCGCGCCCCGATCACCGCGACCGGAAGGCGGTCGAGGATATCCGCGCGGCCCCTGACCCAAAGAACGGGCGGGGCATCCGATATGTCCCGCAGCCGGGCCGGATAGGCGGGATCGTCCCATGTCAACAGCCGGGCACCCGCCCGAAGGCCCGCCGCCACCTCTGCCTCGGCCTGCGAGGTGGGGCAGGGGGCATAGCCGCCGATCCCCGCCGCCCGCGCAATTTCGGGCAGGGCGGCCAGTGCGGCTTCCGCGTCGCCATGTTCCGCAAGCAGGCGGTGAAAGGTCGTGGCCCCCACCCTGCGCGAGCGGATGAGGCGCAGCACGGCAAGCCCGCCATCGGCCGGAGCATTGACCCTGGGGCCGGAGCCGTGGTGGGGGTCGAAGGGGATCGCGTCTGCCATCATTCCATGCCTGTGCCTCATCCGCCCGGATGTGATGGCATGGAAGAGGTTAAGGACAGGTTAGCGGCTTCAGGCGGCCGAGCCGCCGACGGTCAGCCCGCCGATCATCAGGCTGGGCAGTCCGACGCCCACCGGCACCCATTGCCCCTGCTTGCCGCAATTGCCGATGCCCGGATCCAGCGCGAGGTCATTGCCGATGGCGCGGATCTTCTGGAGCGCGGTCGCCCCGTCGCCGATCAGCGTCGCGCCCCGGATCGGGTCACCCAGCTTGCCGTTCTTCACCCGATAGGCTTCGGTGCAGGAAAAGACGAACTTGCCATTGGTGATGTCGACCTGTCCGCCGCCGAAGCCCACCGCGTAGATCCCGTCGTCGAGGCCCGCGAGGATCGAGGCCGGATCCTCGGACCCCGCCAGCATGAAGGTATTGGTCATCCGGGGCATCGGGGCATGGGCATAGCTCTGGCGGCGGCCATTGCCGGTCGGCTCGACCCCCATCAGCCGGGCGTTCTGGCGGTCCTGCATATAGCCGACGAGGATGCCGTCCTCGATCAGCACGTTGCGGCCGGGCGCGTTCCCCTCGTCATCGACCGAGATCGAGCCGCGCCGGTCGGGAATGGTGCCGTCGTCGATCACCGTCACGCCGGGCGCGGCGACACGCTGGCCCAGCAGGCCGGCAAAGGCCGAATGCCCCTTGCGGTTGAAATCGGCCTCCAGCCCGTGACCGACCGCCTCATGCAGCAGGATGCCGGGCCAGCCGGGGCCAAGCACCACGTCCATCACCCCGGCGGGCGCGGGGACCGAGCGCAGGTTGACCAGCGCAATGCGCAGCGCCTCGCGGACCTGGGCCTGCCAATGCTCGGGCGCGATCAGACCGTCGAGCGCGATTCGCCCGCCGCCGCCTGCATTGCCCGATTCGCGTCGCGTATTCGATTCGACGATGACCGAGACATTGATCCGCGCCATCGGGCGGATATCGGTGGCGAGCCCGCCCTCGGGGCGGAGAATCGCCACCTCCTGCACGGAGGTCGAGATGCTGGCCGAGACCTGCACGACGCGCGGGTCGAGGTCGCGGGCAAAGGCGTCGATCTCGCGCAGCAGCGCGACGCGGCGGGCAAAGCTGATCCCCTCGGCCGGGTCGATCGCGGCGTAAAGGGGCGTGATGCTGCCCGAGGGGGGCAGCGCCAGCGTGCCGCCGCCATCGCCAACCGCAAGCCGCACCGTCTCGGCGGCTTTCCTCAATGCAGTCTCGCCGATCTCGGTGGAATGGGCATAGCCCGTCACCTCGCCCCGGACCGCGCGCAGGCCGAAGCCCTGTTCGGCATCATAGCTGGCAGTGCGCAGCCGCCCGTCGTCAAAGACCAGCGTTTCGGCGCGCGAACGCTCAAGAAACAGCTCTCCGTCATCTGCACCATTCAGCGCATCCTTCAGGATCTGCAACGTCTGGTTGCGGTCGAGATGGGATTCGAAGGGCGAAAACGGCGAGTCGGTCATGCGAAAGTCCTTATGCCAGAACGCCTCGACTATGGGTTTTTTGGTCGTAAGTCGATAGGTATGACTTGCCCGGGCTGGTTAGATATGCTTGTCAAACAATACCAATGTCGGCCGGGCTGGAGGAACCTGGGCTCGCCGGCGGGACGTAGGCAACGGGATGGGATAATGGCATTTGCGACGATGCGCCGCGCTGCTGCGGCGGGAACTGGCCTTGGACTGGCGGCACTGACGGGTATCCCGGCCGTAGCGCAGGAGGTGCTGGGCGATCTGCCGGTCATCGGCAAGCCGCATAATGGCGGCATGGGCTTTCAACCGGCATCGAGCCCGCTTGCCCATGATCAGCAATGGCTGGACCATTTCGTCCTCTATATCATCACGGCGGTGACGATTTTCGTCTGTCTGCTGCTGCTGATCTGTATCCTGCGCTACAATCATCGGGCGAACCCGGTTCCGGCGCGCTTTACCCATAACACCCCGCTCGAGATCACCTGGACGCTGGTTCCCGTCCTGATCCTGGTCGCGATCGGCGCCTTCTCGCTGCCGATCCTGTTCCGCAGCCAGGAAATGCCGGAGAACCCGGACCTCGTCATCAAGGCGATCGGCCATCAGTGGTACTGGTCCTACGAATATCCGAATGACGGCATCGCCTTCGACGCCCTGCTGCTTGAAAAGGACGCGCTGGCCGATGCGGGCTATAGCGAGGACGAATACCTGCTGGCCGCCGACAATCCGGTCGTCGTGCCCATTGGCAAGAAAGTCCTGGTGCAAGTGACCGCGACCGACGTGATCCACGCCTGGACCGTCCCCGCCTTTGCGGTGAAGCAGGACGCCGTGCCGGGACGTATCGCCCAATTGTGGTTTGAGGCCGACACCGAAGGCGTGTATTTCGGTCAGTGCTCCGAACTCTGCGGGATCAACCACGCCTATATGCCGATCGTGGTGAAAGCCGTGAGCCAGGAGAAGTATGACGCATGGCTCGCCGGCGCGAAGGAAGAGTTCGCCGCCGACGCTTCGGATTATCTGCCTGCCCAGCCGGTCAAGCTGGCCCAGGCGGAATAAGGACAGGACGTGACCGATATCAACGCATACCAAGGGCCGGCCGAGGCCGGATTCGGAGACTATGTCGCCCTGCTGAAGCCACGGGTGATGTCGCTTGTGGTCTTCACCGCCTTTGTCGGGCTGTGGGTCGCGCCGGAGCCGATGAACCCCTTCGTGGCCTTCTGCGCGATTCTCTTCATCGCGCTGGGGGGCGGCGCGTCCGGCGCGCTGAACATGTGGTATGACGCGGATATCGACGCGGTGATGAAGCGCACGGCCGGCCGGCCGGTGCCCTCGGGCCGGGTGCCCGGCACGGATGCGCTGGGGCTGGGCGTCGCGCTCTCGATCCTTTCGGTGATGATGCTGGGGCTGGCGGCGAACTGGTTCGCGGCGGGCTTCCTTGCCTTTACCATCTTCTTCTATGCCGTGATCTATACGATCTGGCTGAAGCGCTCGACGCCGCAGAACATCGTCATCGGCGGCGCGGCCGGGGCCTTCCCGCCCATGATCGGCTGGGCCTGCGCCACCGGCGGGATCAGCCTTGAATCGCTTCTGATGTTCGCGCTCGTCTTCTTCTGGACGCCGCCGCATTTCTGGGCGCTCGCCCTCTTCATGAAGGAAGACTACCACAAGGCCGGCGTGCCGATGCTGACCGTGACCCATGGGCGCGAGGCGACGCGCCGCCATGTCTTCGGCTATACGCTGGTGCTGGCGCCCTTCGCGATCTGGCTGGGCTTCACCTCGGTCGGCGGCTGGCTGTACCTTTCGGTTTCCGCGGTGCTGAACCTTCTGTTCATCGCCGGCGGCTGGCGCATCCTGCGCCGGACCGAGGAGCAGGCGAATGCCGATGGCTACAAGGTCGAGAAAAGCTATTTCCGCCTCTCGCTCTATTACCTGTTCCTGCATTTCCTCGCGCTTCTGGCGCAGCACTGGGTCGGGGCATGGTGATGCTGCCGCGGGTCGAGCATGAGTTGCACAGACGCCGGCGCAGCCGGAATCTCGGGCTGCTGGGCGTGCTCCTTGCCTTTGTGGCGCTGGTCTTCGGGCTTTCGATCGCCAAGATCACCAGTGGCGACATGATGGAAGGCTATGACCACCAGCCGCGCGCCTCGATGCTGCCGCGCGATCCCTCGCCGCCCGCGCCGAATGCCGGCCCGGTCGCCGTGCCGGGAACGCCGGGTGCCGCCGCGTTGGAGCAGGGGCCGGAGGCCGGGCAATGAGCGCGCCGCGTTCGAATGGCCGCACGGTCGCCATGCTTCTTGGCGTCGTTGTGGTGATGGGCGCTTTGTCATGGGCGGCGGTGCCGTTCTATGACTGGTTCTGCCGCGTCACCGGCTATGGCGGCACCACCAACGTCGCCGCGTCGGCCTCTGACGTGGTGCTGGAGGAGAAGGTGCGCGTCCGCTTCGACGCCAATGTCGACCCGAACATGGGCTGGACCTTCCGCCCCATG
>Ga0182745_1000869_pt1 | contig 30794 bp, 21 predicted proteins | sample eDN3rd30CKraftBY_FD_128523 | JGI IMG/M metagenome (GOLD analysis project Ga0182745, IMG submission 128523) | Enriched backyard soil microbial communities from Emeryville, California, USA - eDNA 3rd pass 30_C Kraft BY (version 2) (version 2) | ecosystem: Environmental > Terrestrial > Soil >... | reverse complement strand
CTCGCGCGTCGAGGCCGCCGAGGCCGGTGGCACCGTCTTCGCGGGGGTCGACGACCAGCTCTACGCCCTCGACGCCAAGACCGGCGAGACGCAGTGGAAGACGACCCTGCGCGACAAGCTCACGGCGGGGTGCGAGGACTGCTTCGCGGTGGTCGGCGGCCACCTGATCGTGCGCACCACCGACGCCTACGTCACGGCCTACGGGACCCGTACCGCGGCGCCGCAGTGGACCAAGCGCCTCGTGTCCGCCTCCGGGTCGGTGTCGGTGGTGGGCGACCGGCTGTTCTTCGTCGATGAGCCCGAATCGGGCGACGGCGCCGCTCCGGTCCTGCTCGTCGACCCGGCCGACGGCAAGACCATCCGCGCCACGACGCCGCGCTGCCCGACGTCCGACCGCACCCCCTGGGACCTGGTGATGTCGGCGGGCGACCAGGTGCGGGGCGTGCCCGGCGGCCAGGACGTCTACGCCGTGTTCGGGTTCGGCGACGCCTGCGTCGTGCGCTGGAACCCGGCCAACGGCACCGTCCGGTGGACCTCGCGGCTCACCGGGCTCAGCAGCTTCGACGAGGACGAGATCATCGGCACCAGGCAGGACCTGGTGCTCGGCAGTTCCGGGAACGTGATGGTCGCGATCGACCTGACGACCGGCAAGGCCCGCCAGCTCGCGGTGACCGGCGACATCGATCCCACACCCAGCCAGATCGTGGGCCGCACCCTCGTCGCCCTGACGGTCACCACCCGGGGCACGCCGAAGGGCGGCATGGCAGCCTGGGACCTGGTGACCGGTGAGCGCCTGTGGGCCAACGCGTCGCTGGGCGGCGCCCAGCCGGTGTCCGAGGGTCCGAACCACTCCTCCGACGCCCTGTTCGACGGCTCGCCCCGTTCGCTGCTCGTCCCCGTGGGCGACGGCCTCGACGCCTTCGTGTTCGAGGGCACCGACCGGACGTTCTCCGTGGCCCCCGTGGACCTGGAGACGGGTGAGCTCGGGACCGAGGTCCGCCGGGGATTCCTGACCCGCTACGACTCCGGCACCGTGTCGCTCACCATCGAGGGCCGGTCCGGCGACCGCCTGGTCGTGTCGATCGACAACCTCCTGCAGTCGATCCCCGTGTCGGGCAGGGGCGCCGTCGTGTCGTACCCGGAGGGGAGCTGACGGTGGCCCCGGCCGACGACGAGTGGGACCTGGGGAAGCCAGGGGCCTCCTGGGGTGCACCCATGGTCCCGAACGTCCCGTCCGAACCCGAAACCGAACCCGAACCCGAGACGGAGACGGAGCCGGAACCTGAACCGGAGCCGGTTCTTGAGATGGAGTCGGACCCGGAGCCCGATCCGGTTCTCGAGACGGAGCCGGAGCCGGAACTCGATCCGGTTCTCGAGACGGAGCCGGAGGATCCGGTCGCCGGGGAACCGGCCCCGCCGCCCGTCGAGGACCAGCCGCCGCCCCCGCCGCCGGCCGGACGACCGTCGCTGTTCTCGCGTCCGGCCCCGCCCGCGCCGCCGGGTGGCTGGATCCCGATCGCGCTGCCGCCGGCGCGCGGCGCGCCGGGCGTCCCCCCGCGCGATCCGCTCCTCCCGCCGGGGCAACCCGCGCCGTTCGACCAGGACGACGGCGTCGAAGCACCAGCCGCTTCGCTCGATGACCTCCCGCCGCCGCCGTCCGACGCCGACCAGCCGCCGTCTCCATCGGTCCCGCCGACGCCGCCGACGGCGGCGATGCCGGCGACGCCGGCCCCGGCCCCGCCTCCGGTCGATGGACCCCAGCCGCGGCCGTACGCGTCACCGCTCCCGGAGGACGTGCCCCCGGAGGTCGTGCCGCCGTCCGGGCGCGCTGGCTCCGCCCGCCGCCGGGCGTCGTCGAGGGGCTGCGCTCCGGTCCTGATCGTGATGGTCGTCGTGGCCGTCATCGGGGTCGTCGCCTTCGCCGCGCTCGGTGGGAGCCGTGACCCGGGGTCGTCGCCCTCGACGACGCTCGACGTGTCCGGGCTCGACGAGCTGCTCGGCGACACCGGCGGCGGACCGGTGGAGCGCGGCGGGCTGCCGCCTGGGGCTCGCCTCATCGGGTCCCGCTGGTCATCGGCTCCGGGCCAGGTCGCCATGGAGATCACGTCGCCTGCCGGCATCCAGGTGGCGGCGGCGACCGAGCGCGGCGGCACCTACGAGGTGGGGCCGTGGAGCCCGCCGCTCCCCGGGGCGCGGACGACCGCCGGCGCGGGCCACGGCGACCTCCTCGGGACCACGGACGACGGCATCGTCGTCTTGACCACCGACGGCATCGCGCTGGTCGATGCGGCATCGGGCCGGCTCCGCTGGGCGACGGAGGTCCCTCGCGCGTCCGCCACCGTGGTCATCACGTCCGACGCGCTCATCGTCAAGACCCAGGAGGCGCTGATCGGCATCGACCCCGACAACGGCGCTCGGATGTGGGCGGTCCAGGTCGTCGATGCGCTCCTCCGCTCGATCGACGGCCACGCCGTGATCGCCCGGTCCGGCGACAACTCCCAGACCGAGTACCTGCTGCTCGACTCCGCCGACGGCTCCGTGATCCGCACCAGCCATCCGACGTGCCCGGAGGCCCCGAGCACGTTCAGCTCGAACGCGCCGATGACCGGGGTCGGCGGCACCGACGTCGTGGTCATGGCGGGCGCGAGCGACGGATCGGCCGGGTGCGTGTTCCGGATGGATCTGCAGACCGGCGAGGTCCGATGGCGGTCCGCGCTGGTGGGCGTGGACGCAAGCGCCATCGACCGTCCGGTGGTCGGCGAGGGCTGGCTGGCGGTGCCGTCGCTCGATGGCTCGGTCCTCGTGCTCGACGTGGAGGACGGCTCGCCCCGCCGCCTCGGGGAAGCCGACGGCAACCGCCGGGTTCCCCTCGCCGGGTCGGGAGGCTCGGTCATCGTCGTGGCCGGGGCCGACGACGCGGAGCACGACCAGGTGGAGGTGTGGGATCGCGGTGCCGGCACCCGCCGCTGGGCCCGGTCGTTCCCCGACGGCGTCCCCTACGGAGGTGGCGCGCTCGGTCCACGCGCCACGCCGGCGGCGACCGGCTCCGTGTCCTGGTCGCCGACGGAGGTGTTCCTCTTCGGGGCGTACCAGGAGGACGCGCAGCTGGTGCAACGGGTCGACCTCCAGACCGGGAAGGCGGTCGGCGACCCGGTGGACCTGGTCGCGCTGGGCGGGTCCTTCGAAGACCAGGACCTCGACGATCCCCGCGACGGCCAGATCCTGTCGGCCTTGTCCGGCCTGCAGGTCATCGATCCGGCGGGTGACGACCCCGTCCAGGTCCTGGTTCCGTAGGCCTGACCATCGCTCAGGCCCTCCCGGTACGGTGAGCCGATGACCAAGAGCGCGGCCGGCGGCCTGCACCCCGACGACCCGGTGGGCCGCTACCTGGAGGTCGGGCTGCGCCTCGGGCGCCACCTCGACGGCATGGTCGACGCCTACTACGGCCCTGAGGCACTGGCGGCACGGGTGGCCGACGAGCCGCTCCGCCCCCTGCCCGCGCTGGTGGGCGACGTCCGTTCGCTCGTGGCCGATCTCGATGCCGGCGACGGCGGCCTCGATCCCGTGCGCCGTCGTTGGCTGCGGGCCCAGGCGGCGGGGCTCCACACCGCGGCTCGGAAGCTGGCGGGCGAGGACGTGGCGTTCGTCGCCGAGGTCGAGGACTGCTACGGCGTGACACCCCGGTTCGTCGATCACGAGGTGCTCGCCGCCGCGCACCGCCGCCTCGAGGCCGTGCTCCCGGGCACCGGGCCCCTCGCCCAGCGGTACGAGGCCTGGCGGGGCTCGCACATCATGACCCGGACCCAGCTGACCGCGGCGGTGCACACCCTGGCCGAAGCGTTCCGCGAGGAGACCGGTGCCCGGTTCGGCTTGCCCGAGGGCGAGCACGTCGAGTTCGAGCTGGTGGCGAACGAGCCGTGGTCCGGGTTCAACTACTACGAGGGCGGGCTCCAGAGCCGGGTCGCCATCAACACCGACCTGCCCGTGTCGTCGACGGCCATCGGCCACCTCATCGCCCACGAGGCCTACCCCGGCCACCACACCGAGCACTGCCGCAAGGAGGTCGGCCTGGTCCGCCAGCGCCGCCAGCTGGAGGAGTCGATCTTCCTCGTCGGCACCCCGCAGTGCCTGCTCGCCGAGGGCCTGGCCGACCTGGCGATCGAGGTCCTGCTCGGCGAGGGCCTCGAGGCGCAGCTCGCCGAGCTGCTCCACCCGTTGGGCATCCGCTACGACACGGAGGTCGTGGCCGCCGTCGCCGCTGCAGGCGAGGCGCTCAGCTCGGTCCGAGGCAACGCCGCCCTCATCCTCCACGACCGCGGCGGCAGCGAGGACGACGCCATCGAGGAGCTGTCGCGCTGGGCCCTGCTCCCTCGCGACCGGGCCGCCAAGTCGATCAGCTTCCTCACGCACCCCACCTGGCGGGCCTACATCTTCTGCTACGTGGACGGCCTGCCCCGGTGCCGAGCGTTCGTCGGCGGCGACCCGGCCCGCTTCGAGCGGCTCCTCAGCGAGCAGTTCGTGCCCACGGACCTGGTGGCGGCCTGACCCCCCGGTGCCCACGGAACGGACATCGGTGTGCCAGGTGTCCTAGCGTCGCGCCTTGGCACGGGTCTGGATATCAGGCAGAGTGGATACTGAAACCGAGCATTCACTCGGTTCTGTGGTGGGAGAAGGAAGCCAGATGAGCAGCTATCCGTACAAGGACCGGTTCCCGGTCAACCGCACGCTTCCCGAGAAGGGGCGTCCGCGCGACGAGATCCTGGCCGAGATGGCTGCCCTCGCCCACGAGGAGGACGCCTCCTGGGAGGGCGGTCGGGTCAGCGGCACCATGTACTGCGGCGACCACGACCACTACGACTTCTTGAACGACGTCTTCGGGCTCTACGCCCACGTCAACATCCTCCAGCGCGACATCACGCCCTCCGCCACGCGCTACGAGGGCGAGGTCATCGCCATGGCGCTCGACTTGTTCCACGCCGACGCGGTCACCGATGGCGAGCCGGCCGGTCTGGTCACCAGCGGCGGCACCGGCAGCATCTGCCACGCCGTGCTGGCCTACCGGGAGATGGCCCGCGAGCGGGGCGTCACCCAGCCGAACTTCATCAAGCCCGAGACGGGCCACCCAGCCTTCGACAAGGCGTGCCACCTGTTCGGCGTGGAGCTGCGCAAGGCCCCGGTCGACCCGGTCACCCTCCAGGCCGACGTCGCCTGGATCAAAGACAACATCGACGACCAGACCATCGGCTTCATGGGCTCGGCCTGCAACTACGGCTACGGCACCATCGACCCGATCGAGGAGATGTCGAACCTGGCGCTGGAGAAGGGCGTGCCGCTGCACGTCGACGGCTGCCTCGGCGGCTTCATCCTCCCGTTCGGCGAGGAGCTCGGCTACGACATCGCCGTCTTCGACTTCCGCCTCCCTGGCGTCACGAGCATCTCGGCCGACACCCACAAGTACGGCTACGCCTTCAAGGGCACGTCCACCGTGCTCTTCCGGGACAAGGCCTGGCGCAACTCGCAGTACTTCTTCCTCACCGACTGGACCGGGGGCAAGTACACGTCGCCCGGCATGGACGGCTCGCGCTCCGGCGGCCTGCTCGCCGCCACCTGGGCCTCGATGGTCCAGCTCGGCCGCGAGGGCTACCGCACCTACGCCAAGGCCATCTTCGAGACCTCCTCCGCCATGCAGGACGCCGTTCGGTCCCACCCGGAGCTGCGGATCATGGGCACGCCGTCGTTCCTGTTCAGCTTCACCAGCGACGAGTTCGACATCTACCACGTCAACGACTTCATGCGGCCGAAGGGCTGGCGCTTCAACGGCCAGCAGTACCCGAACGCCCTGCACATGGCCGTCACCCGCCCGCAGACGCAAGACGGCGTGGTCGAGGCGTTCGCCAACGACCTGGCTGCGGCGGTCGCCTACGCCAAGGAGAAGGGCCACGAGCCGGCCGCCTCGGGGGCCATCTACGGCGGCGTCGCCGGCGGCATGAACGACGAGGCCGACGAGTTCATCAAGATGGTCATGGCCCAGATGCTCGACGAGCAGCAGGCCCTCCCGCCGCTCGACTGACCCGGGAGGCCGTCCCGCCACCGCGCGCTCGCCCGCGCCCCGTACCGCGAACGGGTCACCCGCCGACGAGTGCGGCCCCTGCCTCGGATCCGGTCACGAGCGCCTCGGCATCGGCATCGGCATCGGTATCGGCACCGACCGTCTGGTGAGGTGGATCGGCCACGAGACGGTAGGACGCGCCCAGCAGGAGGACGAGGGCGAGAGCGATCGGGCTCGAGGTCCACCGGAGCAGGCCGTCCGCCCGGACGCTCGCGACGCTCGGGGGCGCGACCACGAGGGTCATCAGCAGCACGGCGATGCCGAGCGCCGACCCGACCACGCCGGCCTCGACCCTCGACCGCCCCGCCCAGCGGCGGGGATCGGCGAACAGGACCAGCGGGAGCGCCGCCCAGCTCGCATAGTGGTCCCACGTCAGGGGGCCGGCGACGAGGCCGAGCACCAGGAGGACCCCGACCTCGAGCGGGTCGATCGGCCGGTGACGGCGGATGCGCCAGAGCGACACGGCTCCGATGGCGAGGATCGCGACGGCGAGGTGGCGCCATGCGCCGATGCCCTGGGCGCCGTCGAAGTCGGCGCTGGTCGAGGCCACTCGGGCCACGACGGCCGGAACGGACTGGTTGAGGATCTGGTAGGCGCCGCCAGAGAGCGACGGCGCCACCTCGGTCGCCCAGGTCCAGAGGTCCTGCGGGCGGCCGACGACGGCAGCTGCGGCGGCCAGCGCGGCCACCGTGCCCGCGGCCCAGCCGAGGACCTGCTTGCGGCCGCGCACGGCCAGGTAGACGACGATGAGCGCGGGGGTGAGCTTGAGGGCGGCCGCCCACCCGAGCCCGATGCCCACCGCCTTCCACCGATCGGTGGCGATGCCCCAGATGGCGAGGGCGAAGCCGAACATGACGAAGCCGTGGCCCTGGCCGTACCCGATCGTCTCCAAGACGGCGTTGGAGGCGAGCAGGGCGCCGCTCCCGAACAGGCCGCCGGCCAGGCGAGCGCCACGGGGGAGCGTGCGGGCCACGAGGACGACCGCCCCGAACATCGACAGCAGCGAGGCCCACCGGAACGCGGTGTAGCCGGCCTCGTCGCTGCCGAGCAGGAAGGGCACGTGCACGAGCGCCGTCGACGGCAGGCCGGGGAAGCCGTTGGTCGGCACGGTGTAGGTGCCGTCCATCGAGTGGCCGGCCCGCTCCACGGCTTGGGCCCGCGAGGCATCGGCGTCGTAGAGCGGATCGCGGTCCACCAGGCGCTGGGCCGCGACCATGTTGATCGTCTGGTCGAACGGGATGGTGCGGAACATCCGGGATGCCCCACCGCTCGCAAAGGTCGAGAGGGCCACGGTGACGAGGATCACGCCGGCTACGGCGAAGGCGCGCGAGGCAACCGGGTGCTCGGGTTCGACCGCACGTTCCACCACGCTCAATCGGCCGGCTCGGCGGCCATGTGAGCGCGGGCCCGGCCCGTCGGCCCGTGTGGCAGGGTCCACCCATGACCGGACCCTCGGAGCTGCTGGACCGGTCGTCGGCGATCGTGGACGCGTGGTCCACCCCGGGCGGGCCACCGCCGGGTGCGGTCGACGGCCCGACGAACCGGATCACCAACGAGCTCACCGAGATCGACGACGGCCGGTCGTTCATCGAGTCGTTCTCGAACGTCGTCGCCTTCGGCACCGACGACGGGCTGGTGCTGTTCGACGCATCGTCGGCGTTCACCGGCCGTGGCTGCGGCCGGTCGACGACGAGCCCGAGTTCGTGGTGCGCAACACCTACCGGCTCTACGGCGGCTGGTGGGACGGCGACCCCGCCCACCTGAAGCCGCCGCCGGCGGGCGTGCTGGCGCGCCAGCTGGCCGACCTGGCTGGCGGGGCCGGCGTCTTGGCCGTCCGCGCCCAGGAGCGGTCCGAAGCCGGCGACCACCGGCTGGCCTGCCAGCTGATCGAGCTGGCGGCGCAAGCCAGCGAGGACCCGGGCCTGTGGCGCCTCCGGTCGCGCCGCTACCTCGCTCGTGCCGAACAGGAGACCAGCCTGATGGCCAAGGGCGTCTTCACGGACGCAGCCCGGTCGGGCGACGAACGGCTGGCTGCGCTCGAGCCCTGAGCGCCCTTCGGCCGCCTGCCGCCGCGCCCTCCGAGGGGCCGGAGCGAGGCGGTCCGCCGCGGCCGGGGGCGGCAGTAGCGTGCCCCCCATGGCTGAGGGCACCGATCCGCGCTGGACGGCAGCGGTCGAGGTGCTCGACCGGATCAACGCCTCGGCCACGCCGCCGACGCTCGTGCGCGAGGGGCTCTCGCTGCTCGTCCGCCAAGACGGCGTCTTGGTCCGGTCCCGGCTCCGCTCCGATGAGCCCGTCGCCGCGCGCGAGGTGGAGGTCGCCCGCGCCCTCGCGGACGCCGCGGTCGCGTCGGTGCCGCTGGTGGCCGGGAAGGGCCAGCCGTGGATCGTCGGCGGGTGCGTCGTGACGGCGTGGCGGTGGGAGGAGGTGACCGGCGTGCCGTCGCCGGCCGACCTGGGCGCTCTGGCCCGGGCGCTGCGGGAGCGGACGGTCGGCTCCCAGGTGTTCGACGTGCCCCGGTTCGATCCGCTGTCGGCGATCCGCGGCGCCGTCGCCCGTGTGCCGATCGGCGACCCCCAGGGCGACTTCGTGCGCAAGCGGGCGCAGGAGCTGTCGGCCGATTGGGCCCGGATCGCGGACCGCGACCCGGCCGGGACGGCCGTGGTCCACGGCGATCTGCACCAGGACAACGTGCTCTGCACCACCGAGGGCGCCCTGCTGACCGACCTCGAGCTGGCCGGTGCCGGACCCAGCTCCTACGACACCGCGCCGGCGGTGGTGATGGTCGAGCGCTACGGCGCCGATCCGGCGACGCTCGCCGCGTTCGTGGACGCCCAGGGCCTGGACCCCCGAGGGTGGGTGGGCTTCGCCACGTGCCTGGCCGTGTACGAGCTGTGGGTCACCGCCTGGTCCGTGGGCGTCCGGGACCGCTCGCCCGAGCTCCGGGCCGAAGCGGCCGTGCGCGTCGGCTGCCTCCGCGACCAGACGTGCGAGCCCTGGCGCCTGCTCTGAGCTGACGGATCGCTCGGGCGCGGCGGATCTCATCGCCCAGCTCCGCCCGCCGATCCTCACGGTCCGCTCCGGCGGTCACGGCCGGTGCCCCTCCTGATCCGGTCCCCGTCCCCGACCTTCGGCGCCGTCCGGGAGGGCAGCCAGGGAGCCGGTCCCGGTCAGGCGGAGGCGACGAGCTTCTTGGCGATGACCTTGAGGCAGAGGGTCTCGTCGGCGCCTTCGAAGATGCTCAGCACGCGAGCGTCGACGAAGTAGCGGCTGACGTCGTACTCCTCGGCGTAGCCCATGCCGCCGTGGATCTGCATGGCCTCGCGGGTGACCCACTCGGCCGCCTTGCAGACGTAGGCCTTGACCATGGAGGCCTCGGCCTGGCCCTCGCCCTTGGCCATGAGCTTGGCCACGACGTAGGCGAACTGGCGCGACGACTGGATGACGACGGCCATCCGGCCCAGCTTGGCCTGGGTCAGCTGGTAGTCGCCGATGGGGCGGCCGAACACGACGCGGTCTTGGGCGTAGGTGCGGGCCTTCTCGTAGGCGGCCTGCATGACGCCGATGGCCCGGGCTGCGGTCTGCAGCCGGCCGTTCTCGAAGCCGGCCATCTGGTAGTAGAAGCCGCGGCCCTGCCCCTCGTCGAGGCCGATCAGGTTCTCGGCGGGCACGAACCAGTCGTCGAACGCGACCTCGTAGGAGTGCATGCCGCGGTAGCCGATCGTGTCGATCGGGCGGCCCTCCATCTTCCCGGTGCCGTCGGCGCCGCCGCCGGCCGGCTGGGTGAGCTCGAAGCCGTGGCTGTCGCCGCGCTCCTTGGGCACGATGAACATCGAGAGGCCGCGGTGGCCGATGCTGCGGTCGGTGTCGGTGCGGGCGAGCACGAGGAGCACGTCGGCCCGGGCGCCGAAGGTGCACCAGGTCTTGACGCCGTTGATGAGCCAGCCGCCCGTGGTGGGGGTGGCCGTGACCTTCACGCCGGCGACGTCGGAGCCGTAGTCGGGCTCGGTCACGGCGACGGCGTTCATGACCTCGGCGGAGGCCAGCTTGGGCAGCCACTCGTGCTTCTGCTCCTCGGTGCCGCCGGCCATGAGGGCGCGGGCGAGGATCTCGGGGCGGGTGATGAGCGAGCCGCCGGCGCCGAGTGAGCCGCGCGACAGCTCCTCGGTGGTGACGACCATGCCGATGTACTCGCCTTCGCCGCCTTCGCCGTAGCCGCCGTACTCGGACGGGATGGAGAGGCCGAAGGCGCCCATCTCGGCCAGGCCCTCGATGATGTCCTCGGGGATGTCGCCGTTGGTCCGGTGGATGTGCTCGGCGCGCGGCGCCAGCTCCTGCTCGGCGTAGCGCCGGAAGGTGTCCTGCACCAGCTCGAAGTCGCTGTCGAGGTGACGGGGCCCGGGGTCGGTGATCGAGGCCAGGAACTCGGGGGCCTTGTAGGCGGTGATGAACTCGCGGGCGCCGTCGAGGGCACCGGGCTCGACGCCCCAGCCGGCCTCGCGGCCGAAGAGCTTGCCGGCCAGCTCGGCGGTGGCGTCGGCGACGAAGGCGCAGGTGATCTTGCCCTCGATCTCCCCCTTGGCGCCGTAGTCGAGGAGGCCCTTGGCGGTGGCGACGGCCGACGCGGCGTGGGCCAGGTCGTAGGCGAGCACCTGGTTGGCGTCGGGTCCGCCTTCGAGCGAGGCGAGGTGGCGGGCCCCGGTGTCCACGACGTTCGAGGCCAGGTCGATCACGGTGGCGGCGGCGGCAAGATCCGGAGCGGTCATGGGCCGGGATCGTACTTTCGGGTCCCGGCCCGGCTCACATTGGACGCCGGTCCTGACGGTCCGTCAGCTGGCCGCGCTGGGGAGCACCATCGACGCGGAGTACTGGCCGAGCCAGGTCAGGAGCTCGTCGAGGGGGAGGGGCTCGGCCAGGTGGAAGCCCTGGGCCAGGTCGCAACCCAAGCGGCGCAGCAAGACGAGGTCGTCGGCGTGCTCGACACCTTCGGCCACCACCTTCAGGCCGAGGTTGTGGCCGAGGTCGATCATCGACCGCACGATCGTGAACTCCTCGGACCGGCGGTGCATCTCGCTGACGAACGACTTGTCGATCTTCACCTCCTGCAGCGGCAGGTCGCGGAGGTAGGTGAGCGACGAGTACCCGGTGCCGAAGTCGTCGATCGCCGTCCCGACGCCCAGGTCGCCCAGCTGGGTGAAGATCTCCCGCGCCAGCCCGGGGTCGTCCATCAGCTCCGTCTCGGTGAGCTCGAGCACCAGGTCTCCGGCGGGGACCTGGGAGATCGAGAGCTCCTGGGCCACGTAGGGGACCAGCTCCGGGTCGTACAGGTTGCGGACGGAGAGGTTGACGGCCAGGCCGATCTGGTGGCCGGCGGCGCGCCAGCGGGTGGCGGCGATCATCCCCTCGCGCAGCACCCACCGCGTCAGGGGCTGGATGGCGCCCGACAGCTCGGCCAGTTCGATGAACTGGTCCGGGGCGATGCGGCCGAGGCGGGGGTGGTTCCAGCGCACGAGGGCCTCAGCGCGGACGGGGATGCCGGTGCGCAGGTCGACGCAGGGCTGGAAGTGCAGCTCGAACTGATCGAGCGAGACGGCGTCGGGCAGGTCGCCGATGAGCGTGAGCCGCTCGACGCTGGAGCGGTCGTGCTCGGCGGCGTACACGGCCGCCCCCGTGCCGGCGCGCTTGGCCATGTACATGGCGACGTCGGCCCGTTGGATCAGGGTCGGGACGTCGTCGGCGTGGTCGGGGAACAAGGCGATGCCGATGGAGGCGTTCGACTGGAGCCGCACGTCGTCCATGAGGAACGGCTCGGTGAGCGTGTCGCGGATCCGACCGGCCACCTGGCGGGCCAGCTCCTCGGTGACGTCGCCCACCAGCACCAGGGCGAACTCGTCGCCGCCGAGGCGGGCCACGAGGGCGTTGTCGAACTCCCGGGTCAGGCGGTCGCCGATGCCCCGCAGCAGCTGGTCGCCGACGTGGTGCCCGAGGGCGTCGTTGACCTCCTTGAACTGATCGAGGTCCATGACGAGGAGGGCGACCTGCTGGCCGTGCGTCGGCGCGTCGCGCACCGCCCGGTGCAGCTCCTGGTCGAAGAGCCGCCGGTTCGGCAGGCCGGTGAGGCCGTCGTAGAGGGCCTGGCGGCGGAGCGCCTCGGAGGCGGCCACCGCGTCGGTGATGTCCTGCAGCGAGATGGCGACGGAGCGGTCGGGGAGCGGGAAGGCGCGAAGCGTCACGACCCGCTGGTCGGCGTCGACCGGCTGGACGAGGAGGTCGTCGACGCGCAGCGGCACGCCCCGTTCCACGACGCCCACCAGGCGGTCCCGAAGGCGGGAGCCGACGAGGGCGGGGAACGCGTCCTCGACCCGGTCGCCGATGAGCGAGTACAGGTCGCGGCGCATCAGCCGCTCGGCGGCTGGGTTGGCGGCCCGCAGGCGCAGCACCTCGCCCCCGGCGTCGTCGTCGCCCTCGAGCCGCAGCACGATCAGCGCCTGGTCGATGCGGTCGACGATGTCGGCGTACTGGTTGACCCGGTGCTCGATCTGCACCCGGTCCGAGATGTCGATGCTCATGCCCTGGAGGGTCTTGGCGGCGCCGGCGCCGTCGACCGACACCGTGACGCGGTCGTGCAGGTGGACCCAGTGGCCGTCGGCGGCGCGGAACCGGTAGCTGACCTCGTGGTCGATGCCGAGGGCGACAGCGCGGGCGACGGTCTCGGTGGTGGCCGGGAGGTCGGACGGGTGCAGGTTGGCGCGCCAGAAGCCCGGCGCCAGCCACTCCTCCTCGCTCCACCCGAGCATGGTGGTGGCGCGCTGGTTGACGAACGTGAAGCGGTCGTCGCCCGGGTTCCGCACCCACAAGATGGCGTCGAGGTTGTCGACCACGGTGTCGAGGCGCCGTCGCACCCGGTCCTCGACGGCCGCCAGCTGGCCCACGGCGGTGGCGATCATCAAGGCGGCGATGGCGAACCCGGCGATCAGTAGCGCCGCGTCAGGGAGCGGATCCCAGGCGTTGATCGCCAGCAGGCCGAGCGTGCCCAGCAGCGTGGTGGCGAGGGCCGGGCCCAGGCCCGACACCGAAGCGGCGAGCGAGACGACAGCGAGCATCACGAGGGTGGCCGGCGCCGCGATGTCCGGCGAGATCGCCGGGAAGATCAGCACCCCGGCCATGTCGGTGAAGTGCATCCAGATGGGGGCGGCGCCGGTGCGCTTGGCCTGGACGTGGGCCACCGCGTTGGCGGCGTACCCGACCACGATGATGAGCAACGGCAAGGAGGCGGGGAAGGTCCCGAACAGGGCCGAACCCAGCGCCAGGGCCGCGATGGCGAGGTAGCGCTGGAGGAACAGCGGGTGCAAGAACCCGTCCTCGTCGATGTCCACCAGCGGGCGCTGGAACTCCCGAAACGAGTCGCGCAAGCGGGATCGAACTCCGGTCGCGGCACTCATCGTGGCCATCATCTCACCTGGCGGGGTCATGTCCCACCTCTCGGACCCAGCCTGAGGGTGGGAGGGCCTCGGCGCCTACCATCAGCCGCGGCGAAGGGAGCACCAGATGGGGACGGCCGACGGCATCAGCGACGTGGCAGCGGAGGGCTTCGGCGCCGGCGCCGCCGCCTACGAGAAGGGCCGACCCAGCTACAGCGACGACGTGGTCGCCTGGCTCGTCGAGCGCCTGGGGATCGCGCCCGGCCGCACGGTGGTCGACCTCGCCGCCGGCACCGGGAAGCTGACCCGCCTCCTCGCCGCCACCGGGGCGAGCGTCACGGCCATCGAGCCGGTCGACGCGATGCGGGACCAGCTCTTGCAGGCGTGCCCCGGCGTCGAGGCCGTCAGCGGGACCGCCGAGGCGATCCCGCTCCCGGATCGCACCGTCGACGCCCTCACGGTGGCCCAGGCGTTCCACTGGTTCGACCCGGCGGCGGCCCTGGCCGAGATCGCCCGGGTGCTCCGCCCCGGCGGCGCGCTGGGCATCGTCTTCAACGAGCGCGACACCCGCGAGCCGTGGGTGGCCGACCTGTCGAAGCTCATCCGCTGGGACGAGCGCGAGCGCTGGCGGGTGCCGTACACGGTCGAGGTCGACTGGGCCGAGGCCGTCGCCGAGCACGGGCCCCAGTTCCGGCCCGCCGAGCGCTACGACTCGTCGTACATCCAGCCCATGGACCCCGACACCCTCGTGCAGCGGGTGCTGTCGACGTCGTACATCGCGCGCCTTCCCGCCGCCGAGCAGTCCGCCCTGGCGGAGAAGGTCCGCGAGCTCGTCGCCCCGCTCGGCGCCTCGTTCGAGCTCCCGTACCTGTCGGTGGCCTACGCCGCCCCCCTCCGCTGACCGCCCCCGATGCCTCCCACGATTTCGGGTCACCTGTGCACCGTGGCGGGGCTCGCGTGACCCGAAATCGAGGTGGTCGCCGGCTCCGTGGTGTTTCGGGTCGTCTGTGCACCGTGGTGGGGCTCGCGTGACCCGAAATCGGCGGGAGGCGCGGCACGGGGCGCTGCTCGACTGGTTCGGGCACCGGCAGCGGGATCTGCCGTGGCGGCGGACGCGGGACCCGTGGGCGGTGCTCGTGTCCGAGCTGATGCTGCAGCAGACCCAGGTGGCCCGAGTCCTGCCGAAGTACGAGGCGTTCCTAGCCCAGTGGCCGACGCCGGCCGCGTGCGCCGCCGCGCCCCTGGGCGACGTGGTCACCGCCTGGGCTGGCCTCGGGTACAACCGGCGCGCCGTGAACCTCCACCGCTGCGCCCAGCAGGTGGTCGCCGGGCACGGGGGCTCATTGCCCGAGGACCTCGATGCGCTGCTCGCCCTCCCCGGGATCGGGCCCTACACCGCCCGGGCCGTGCTGGCCTTCGCCTTCGAGTCCGACGAGGTGGGCGTGCTCGACACCAACGCCGCCCGGGTCCTGGCCCGCTGGTCCGGTCGGTCGCTGAGGCCGAAGGAGGCCCGGGCCCTGGCCGATGCCTCGGTCGCGCCGGCGGCGGGCTGGGCGTGGAACCAGGCGATGCTCGACCTCGGCGCCACCGTCTGCGTGCCCCGCACCCCGCGGTGCGGCGAGTGCCCCGTCGCCGAGTGGTGCACGTGGCACCGGGAGGGGTTGCCGGAGCTGGATCCCGCCGTCGGCTCAGCGGGCGTGTCGACCGGCCAGTCCCGCTTCGACGGGAGCGATCGCCAGGGCCGAGGGCGCTTGGTCGACGCCCTCCGGGTCGGTCCCGTGCCGGCGGCTGACCTTGCTGCGGTCATGGGCTGGCCCGACGATCCCGCTCGGGCGACCCGGGTCGCGGCCACGGTGGTCGCCGACCACCTCGCCACCGTCGACCACGACGGCACCCACCACCTGCCCAGCTGACGCCTGACGCCTGACGCCTGAAGCCTGAAGCCTGCGGCTCGACCTCGGGCCGAGCCGGCACGCACGTCGTCGGGGGGCGGGTCGCTTCCTGTTCTGGTCGCTGAGGTGGCTCGCTCTGAGCCGTCCGTGCGACGAGAAGCGTGCCTCGTCGCGGTCGGCGGGGCCGACGCCAGCCGGTCGTCCGGGCGGGCCAGCCGTGGGCTCGGAGGCCGTCGAGCAGGGCGCGGGCGTCGTTGGTGCGCACGGCGGGGAGCAGAACCCCGCCCTCGTCTCCCGCTGGAGGGCACGGCCGAACAGGCCGCAGCGGAGGATGAGCGCGGCCGCGTCGGCGCGCTCGATCACCGTCGGCTGCGGCGCGGGCCGTTGGCGTGGGGCTCGCCCGAGACGACGAGTCGATCGGCCCCGACGGCGAGGGGTGCCGTCGCACGAGCCGACCACGGAGCGGCGCTCACCGGTCGCCGGCACCCGGCCCTCGTGGACGGCCGCGTCGGCGCGCCGGTCAGGCCTGGAGGAAGTCGAGGATGAGGCGGTTGACGGCGTCGGGCTGCTCGAGCTGCAGGAAGTGGCCGGCGTCGGGCACGACCTCGTAGCGGGAGCCGGGGCCGGCCAGCGAGGCGAGGACGCCGTCGTCGATGAGCTCGGCGCCCATGCAGCCGTCGTCCGCGCCGTGGAGGTAGAGCGCCGGGACCGACAGCGGTGCGGCGCCGGCGGCCTCGACCGCGTCGTACTCGGGTGAGCGGGCACCGGCGCCGAGGGTGGCTCGGTAGTACCCGAGCGCGGCGGCCAGGTTGGCCGGGTCGCGGAAGCAGTCCTTGGCTCGGCCGGCGTCGGCGGCGCCGTCGTAGCCGGGTGACCAGTCCCGCCAGAGGCGGTCGATGAAGGCGAGGTCGTCCATCGGCACGGCCAGGTCCGACAGCGGCGACTGGAAGAAGAACATGTACCAGGACCGCTGCAGCTGGTCGTAGGAGAAGAACGCCTGGGCGACGGTGGCGGGTGGGGGCACCGACGCGACGACGGCCTTGGCCCACCGCTCGGGCGCGTGCCCGGCGGCGGCGTAGGTGGCGAGGGCGCCCCAGTCGTGGCCGATGAGCACGGCGTCGCCGTCGCCGCCCAGCGCGTCGTGGAGCGCGATGGCATCCGACGCGACGGCGCCGGGCTGGTACAGCCCGTCGTCGGGGACCTGGGTGGGGGCGTAGCCGCGCAGGAACGGGGCGACGGCCCGGTAGCCGGCCGCCGCCAGCTCGGGCAGGAGGTGCCGCCAGCTCCACGCCGAGTCCGGGAACCCGTGCAGGCAGAGCGCCAGCGGGCCGTCGCCCATCGAGAGCGTCCCGAACGTGAGGCCGTTGGCCTCGACGGTGGACTCGGTGATCGAGGACGGGGCATCGGTCATTTCGGGGACAGTAACGGCAGGGGAACGGCCGGGGGCGCCCGACGCACCGTCGGTCCAAGCTGTGTGGTTTGCGTCACAGTTCGGGCCGCTGCGTGACCGGTTCGCTACCGTTCGCACCGCATCAGGGGCAGCAGGAGCACGGCATGGTGAACGTCACGTTCTGGGGGGTACGGGGGTCGACCCCCTGTCCGTGCGACGCCAACAAGCGCTACGGCGGGAACACCGCGTGCGTCAGCGTCGAGGCGCCCGGCCAGGACCCGATCCTGTTCGACCTCGGAACCGGGTTGCGGTTCTTCGGCGAGTCGCTGCCGGTCGACGAGGCCTTCCGCGGCATCGCCCTGGTCACCCACCTGCACTGGGACCACGTCCAGGGCCTGCCGTTCTTCACGCCGATCAACCGCCCCGGCGCCGCGCTCACCGTCTGCGGCCGCAACGACGAGGGCACGCTGGCCGAGGCCTTCGAGGACTTCATGCGACCGCCGTACTTCCCGGTGCGGCCGGGCGACCTCTGCGGCGAGATCACCTTCCGCGACACCGACAGCGAGACGCTCAAGTTCGGCCGGGCCCGCATCACCGCGGCCGACGTGCCGCACACCGGGGCCACCAACGGCTACCGGGTGGAGCTCGACGGGTTCACCATCGCCTACATCAGCGACCACCAGCAGCCCACCGAGTCCGATGCGGTCGCACCGTCGGTGCTGGCCCTGTGCGAGGGCGCCGACCTCGTGATCCACGACGCCCAGTACGAGCCCCACGAGTTCGCGGTGAAGTCCGACTGGGGCCACTGCACCGTGGAGTACGCGGTGCGGGTGGCGGCCGAGGCCGGCGCCAAGCGCCTGGCGCTCTTCCACCACGACCCGTCGCACGGCGACGACGTCATCGACCGCCTGCTCGTGGAGGCCCGCGGCTTCGCCGAGGGCACGTCGGTCTCCGAGGTCATCGCGGCTGCCGAGGGCACCACCGTGGCGCTCAGCCTCGCCTCGGCGTCGGCCTAGTCTGACGATCCCTCAGCTCGCCGCACCGCCAGGAGCCCTTCGATGACCGAGCCCGCGTTCGACAGCGCACGATTCCGCCAGGTCCTGGGGCACTTCCCCACGGGCGTGTGCGTCGTGGCGGCGTTCGACGAGGGCGGGACCCCGATCGGCATGGCCATCGGCTCGTTCTTCTCGGTCTCCCTTGAGCCGCCGCTCGTCGGGTTCTGCGCCGGGAGGAGCTCGTCTACCTGGCCGAAGCTGAAGGCGGCCGGGAGGTTCTGCGTGAGCATCCTCGGCGACGATCAGGAGGAGGTCTCCCGACGGTTCGCCTCCAAGGAGGCCGACAAGTTCGCCGGGCTGGCCTGGGACCGCTCGCCGCTCGGTTCGCCCCGCCTCGGGGGCTCTCTTGCCTGGATCGACTGCGAGACCCAGGACCTCCACGACGCCGGCGACCACGAGATCGTCGTGGGCGCCGTCCACGACCTGGCGGTCACGGCGGAGGGCCACCCCCTCGTCTTCTTCCGAGGCGGCTACAGCCACCTGGCTTGAACATGGAGGCCGCCTCGCTCGTGCCGCCACACCCCCTCTTTCGGGTCGTCTGTGCACCTCCGAGGTGCCCAGGTGACCCGAAATCGCCTGGGGCCGCCGTCTCCGGCACGCTCGGTGAGATCGGCGGTTGGTGAGCGGCCCGGTCCGCCTCACACCACGTCGAGGGCGGTGAGGAGCCAGGCGAGGACGAAGGCCTCGTCGCGCCAGGCGTCGTAGCGGCCGGTGGGGCCGCCGTGGCCGGCACCCAGCTCCACCTTGAACAGGGCCTCGTGGCCCTGGTCTCGGAGGCGGGCCACCCACTTGGCCGGCTCGTGGAACCCGACCCGCGGGTCGTTCAAGCCGGCGGTGGCCAAGATCGCCGGGTAGGACGCCTCCGTCGCCGGGGCCACGTTCTCGTAGGGGGCATAGGCCTTCATCCACTCGTAGGCCTCGGCGGTGTGGAGCGGGTCGCCCCACTCCTCCCACTCGATGACGGTGAGCGGGAGCGAGGGGTCGAGCATCGTGGTGAGCGGGTCGACGAACGGGACCTCGGCCACGACGGCGCGGAACGCCGACGGGGCCAAGTTGGCGGCCGCGCCCATGAGGAGCCCGCCAGCTGAACCGCCACGGGCGGCCAGGGCCGAAGGCGTCGTACGCCCCGTGGCGACGAGGTGCTCGGCGCAGGCGACGAAGTCCGAGAACGAGTGGTGCTTGGCGCCGAACTTGCCGTCCTCGTACCAGTGGCGGCCCAGCTCCCCGCCGCCGCGGACGTGGGCGATGGCGAACACGACGCCCCGGTCCAGCAGCGACAGCCGGGCGATCGAGAACCAGGGGTCCATGCTCATCTCGTAGGCGCCGTACCCGTAGAGCAGGCACGGGGCCGGTCCGTCGGCGGGTACGGCGTCGGGGCGCCACACCAGCGAGATCGGCACCTCCGTCCCGTCGGCGGCGGTGGCCCACTCGCGGGCCGACGCGTACCGAGCCGGATCGAAGTCGCCCAGCACGGGCAGCTGCTTGAGCACCGTCCGGTCGCCGGTGGCGATGTCCTGCTCGAGGACCGACGGCGGGGTGGTGAGGGACTGGTAGCTGAACCGGTAGGTGGTCGAGCCGAACGTGGGGTTGGCGCCGGGGCTGATGGTGCCGACGGCATCGTCGGTGTCGAACAGCGTCGTCGCCCCGGTGGCCGGGTCGAGCAGCCAGATGGCGGTGAGGCCGTCGGTGCGGCCGTGGACGATGACGTGGCCGGCGAAGGTCTCCACCCCCTGGAGCCGGGTGCCGGGGCGGTGGGGGAGGACCGCCTCCCACCCGTCGCGCGGGGCGGTGGCGATGCCGTCGAGCGGGGCGCGCCACAGGGCGAAGTCCTCGGCGCCGCCGTGGTTGCTGGTCACGTAGAGGCCGGTGGGGTGGTGGGCCACCGAGTACTCCACGCCCTGCTCGCGTGCCACGACCACCACCGGGTCGAGCGTCGGCTCGTGGGCATCGAGCAGCCAGCTCTCGCTGGTGATGGCGCTGCCGGCGCTGATCACCACGACGTCGCCGGACCGAGACGCCCCGACCGACACGTGGAAGCGCTCGTCGTCGTCTCGGAAGACCTCGGTGTCGCGGCTCGGATCGGTGCCGACCTCGTGGCGGACGACCCGGTTCGGGCGGTGGGCGTCGTCGTCGAGCGTGTACCAGCAGGTGCGGGAGTCGGCGGCCCAGGCGAAGCCGTAGGAGACGGCGTCGATGGTCTCGGCCGGCTCCTGGCCGTCTCGCAGGTCGCGGAACCGCAGGGCGTGGCGCTCGTCGCCCTCGCGGTCGATGGCGTAGGCCAGCCAGTTGCCGTCGGGGCTCACGTCGAGCACACCCAGGCCCAGGTACTCGCCCTCGCCGGCCAGCTCGTTGGGGTCGAGGACGACCTGCTCGGCCGCCGGGTCAGCCACCCAGGCCGTGGTGGTGCCGTCGTCGGGCCGGCGGCAGTGGATGGGGTAGGCCTTCCCCTCCTCGGTGCGCGTCAGGTACCACCAGGCGCCGTCGCGCACGGGCACCGACAGATCGGTCTCGAGCGTCCGGTCCTTGATCTCGCTGAAGATCGCCTCCCGGAGCGCCCCTTGGCCGGCGGTCGACGCCTCGGTCCACGCGTTCTCCGCCTTCAGGTGGGGGAGGGTCTCGGGATCGGTGGCGTCGAGCAGCCAAGCGTACGGGTCGATGACCGTGTCGCCGTGGAACGTGCGCTCGACCGGGCGCGGCGAGGGGCGGGGCGGAGCGGCGGGTGGGGTCACGTCGGCGGGGTCGGTCGCGGAGGGTTCGGTCACAGCGGCGAGGCTACGGGCAGATGCCGGGTACCCTCCGCGGATGGCCGTGTACGCCCTGGGTCACCAGGTCCCGCAGATCCACCCCGACGCCTACATCTCGCCCGAGGCGGTGGTCATCGGCTCGGTGGCCATCGGCTCCGAGAGCTCGGTCTGGCCGGGTGCGGTGCTGCGGGGCGACGACGGCGAGATCCACATCGGCGCCCGCACCTCCATCCAAGACGGCGCCATCATCCACACCACCCACTTCCAGCCCACGACGGTGGGCGACGAGTGCGTGATCGGCCACCTCGCCCACCTCGAGGGCTGCACCATCGGTGACGGCGCGCTGGTCGGGTCGGGCTCGGTCGTGCTGCACCAGGCGGTGGTCGAGACGGGGGCACTGGTCGGAGCGGGGGCGGTGGTGTCGGGAGGCACGGTCGTCCCGTCGCGGGCGATGGCCCTCGGCATCCCCGCCAAGATCCGGCTCGATGCCGTCACGCCCGAGATGATCTCGCTCGGCATGCAGTCCTACGTCGACCGCGGCCACCGCTACCGAGCCGAGCTCCGCCGCCTGGACTGACCGTGCCGCGGGCGCGGTCCGAAGACCAGGTTCGGACCCAGGCTGCAGGAAACTGGCGTAAAGTCCAGGAGACAACAGTATTTCCTGATCTGAGAACGGTTGACATGCAGCGGTCGCAGCCAGCGTGCGCGAAGCGCTCCTCCGCAGTGCGGCGATCCAGGCGACAGCGTCGGATGAGACCTCGTTGCCTGCTCGCCGTGCTCTGCCTCGTCGTTGCGGGCTGCAGCGCCGGGGATTCGGCCATGACGACCAAGAGCGGTGGCCCGGCCCAGAGCGGCCAGGCCGTGCCCTTGGCCGAGCCAGCAGCCGGCCGCTTGCGTGAGCCGGTCTTCAGGCCGGTCATCGCCGCCTCGGATACCGAGCTGCTCGTGGCGGGTGACGACGAGCCGAACGGGTCAGGAGCGCTGCGGGTTCGAGACACCGTGGTCCTGGTGGACCTGCACGATGGGAACCAGCGCGAGGTCGCCGCGCCGGAAGCGGATCGTCCCATCGCCATCGTCGCCGCTGCTGCGACGAACGATGGATTCGTGATCGTCGGAACGCGCTGCGATCAGGGCGATGCCACCTCGGCGGAGGAACCCGACTGCACACCGGGTACTCCGGTCTCCGCCCTGCTCGCTGACGACGGAACCTGGCGAGACCTTCCGTTCCCCGAGGCCTTGAGTCCGCCGGACTTCGCCGGCATCTGGTCGTTCGATGCTCGGCTCATCCCGATGCCGGACGGCTCGCTCGGTGCCGTGGTCTCCTCTCACCAAGCGGTCGCCGGGTCCGCATCGCCCCAGGTCCTGATGCGGCTCGACCCTGGGACAGGGTGGACGGAGGTCGGGTCGATGCGTGATGGCGGAATCGACCAAGCCTGCGGCGGAGGCAAGGGGCAGGTGTACGTGCTGCAGCGCACGGCGAGCGATGCTCCGACCGATCAACCCCTGGCCCCAGTGTCCCTCCGGTTGCAGCGCATGTCCCTTTCGGGTGGTGGACCCCAAGACGTTCCGCTCCCGACCGTCGATGCCAGCATCGGCGGAGTGGGCGTGAAGATCGGGTGCGATGCAGACCACGTCTACGTGACGTCATCCGCCCCTTCGACCGGCGCCTCCATCGAGGTCTTCCAGTCCACGGACAAGGGTTGGGGTTCGGTCGACTATCCCGGTATTGGCGCGTTGCCGACATCGATCATCTCCGCGGCATCCGGGCTGGCGATCACCACGAGCGAGATGGAACCGGGCCGCGACATCCGTACTTCGGTGACGAGGATCCTTTCGGATGGGAGGGTCCGAGACCTCGATGGGGCAGCGTCTGCTTCGCTCGTCGTACCGCAGCTCGGCGGTGATGCCCTCGTCGTGGTGGGTCCGTTCTCGCGGCTTGATGGCCGACAGACCGGCGAAGGGCAAGCTTCGGAGGCTCGAGCATCCGTGACCATCGAGAAGTTCAGGTGACGCGGCGGCAGCCCGACCGCGTGCGACTCGACGCAGGCGAATCCTTCTGTCATGCATGCCGGTAGGCAGGTCAGCCGGGGTCCGGCGGCGAGGTCGAGGGCCTGGGGGCCGGGCGCCGTCTGCCGACGGCGGGTCAGCGGATGGCGGCGCCGTCGGTCTCGAGGAGGGTCACGATGCCGTGGGCGGCTTCGCGGCGAGCCCACCGGGCGATGGTGACGTCGCTGGTGAGCAGCACGATCTGGGTCCGGCTGGAGAGCCGGACGACCAGGTCGAGCACCTTGAACAGCTCGCTCGGGTCGATGTCGACGAGGGCGTCGTCGATGACGAGCGGCAGGGCCTCCTCGGCATCGCCCACGAAGGTGGTGCGGGCGATGCGGTCCGCGACCCGGCGGCGAAGCGCTGTCGGGCCCTCGGTGAGCGCAACGAGCTCCGATTCCAGAGCCCGGACGCGCTCGGCGGCGAGTCCGGAGCGGCGCTGCACGTCACCGAGATCGGGCCCGCGCAACGAGGCCACCTCCTCGGCGAGGGCTCGGCGGCGGTCCATCAGCACCGCCGGGTCCTGGGGCGCCTCGGTCGGATCGGGGGTCAGGTCCCAGCTGAGGCGGCGGTGCCGTGAGACCAGCGCGCTGAGCTCGGCGATCTCGCCTTCGAGGTCGCTGCGGGCGCGGGTGTCCTCGGCGGCGTGGCGGCGCCGGCGTGCCGCCTCGACCGAGACGATCGCCCGTTCGAGGCGGCCGGCGAGGTCGTCGCCGTCGTCGAAGCCCAGTCGGCAGAGGAGGTGGTCGAGCCGGATGCCGGCGCTGGCGGCCTGCACCTGGTGCTCGCGCAGGGCGATCGCCTTGCGGGCGAAGCGGCCGGCCGCGGCCCGTTGCTCGAGCACGGCGCGGATCTGGGAGGGGTCGAGGTCCGTGGCGCCCTCGTTGGAGAGGCCGTAGCCATCGAGGTGCTCGACCAGCTCGCGGCGGGCGTCGCGAGCTTGCTCCCGTGCCGCGTCGAGGGCATCGGCGGCAGCCCGCTCCCGGGCGGCGCGGGCCTTCGGGTCGGTGGCCGCGGCATGGGCCACGATGGCGGCGCGGCGCTCGCCCGCTGCATCGAGGGACGTGCCGCCGGTCAGCTCCTCCCAGTCGAGGCGGGTGCTCGCCTGGCGGTGCACCGCGGAGTCGAGGCCCCGGCGGTCGCTCGGCTGCATGACGTCGTCGATGCGCCGGAGGTGGAGGCCGAGCCACGACCCGGCGTCGGCCTGGCCGAGGGCCGTCTCCTCCTCGCGCTCGGCGGCGGCGAGGTTCCGGCGGGGGATGGCCAGGAGCCAGTACCCGAGGGCGACGGCGGCCGCCAGCACCGGCACACCGACGAGGACCGAGATGGACCGGCCCGCCAGCAGGGCGCCCACGGTGAGCAGGGACGAGCCGAGGATGCCGGCGTGGAACCGGCGGTCGACCTCGCGCTGGCAGCGGACGACCTCGTGGTGGGCCGCCTCGATCCCGGACTCGGCGTCGGGGTCGGTCTCGTCCTCCCGCTCGGCGAGCTCGGCCTCGTAGGCGATCCGGGCCTCGACGGCCGCGTCGTGGGCCGCCCAGAGCGCCTCCTGGTCGAGCTGGGCGAGCTGGTAGACGATGCCGTCACCGGGGTCGGCCGGCTCCTCGACGGCGGTGGCGTGCGCAGCCTCGCACGCGACGGTGATCTCGGCGGTGGCCCGGACGGCCGCGATCCGAGCGTCGAAGCCGGCCGGGAGGTCGTCGGGCGTGCGCGCGACCCGGGCGAGGTCGGCATCGCTCACCGGTGGCAGCGGGCCGAGGGCCTCGCCGAGCTCGGTGGCCGCCGTGCTGGCCTCGGCCCAGTCCTCGCCGGCCTCGCGCAGCTCTTCGACAGCGGCGAGGAGGCGGGCATCGGCCGCGGCCTCGTCCTCGTCGCCGGGCTGGTCCAGCGCCGCCAGCTCGGCCCGGAGCTCGTCGAGCTGGTTGCGCTGGCCGATCCACTCCCAGCGGGCGCTGGCCTCGGGCGCCAGGGCGATCACCTCGTCGAGCTGCTCGAGCTCGGCTCGCATCGCATCCACGCGGACGACGTAGGTGGTGGCTTCGGCCGTCTCGGCGGCGAGCTGTTCGAGGGCCGATCGGGCGTCGTCGAGGTCGGCGGTGATCGCCTCCTCCGATCGCTGGTCACCGACGGCGAGGTCCGATCGCCGCAGCGTCATGAGCTCGCTGATGACCTCGGGGTCGGTGCCGAGCAGCTGGTCGAGCGACGGCGCCGCCGTGCCGGTGTCGGCGTAGGTGGCCCCCATGCGGTCGGCGAACACCCGCCGGCCCGCTTGGTCCACGAAGATCACCGAGGCGTTCGGGAGCCGTCCGGCCATGGCGTCGAGCAGCGTGGCGAGCATCCCGTCGCGCTCGTCGGCGGCGAGGCCGGCCAGCACCGTCACCCGGGGGGCGAACTGGACGGAGAAGCTGTCGCTGGGTCCGAAGAGGACGAGTTGCTCGAGGCGCACGTGGCCGACCTTCTCCCGTTGCCGGGACGTACGGGGGCGGATGGGCACCGGCGCCCGCCGAACCGGTGGTCAAGAAGTGCTGACCTCTGGTGCATCGGCGTTCCGAGGCCACGAGTTGAGCGCGTTTGTGCCGCACCGGGTGAGAATCGATGCGGTTGAGCCATATGGCCCACCACTACCCTTGACCCGGCGGTCAAGGTACTGGAGCACAGCCATCAGTCGACGATCCCCATCCGAACCGAGCGCGGTGCGAGAGGGCTGGCAGCTGATCCGCAGCCAGCTCTGGACGCAGCGTCGGGGGATCGCCTTCGGGGCGTTCGTCGCCTTGGCCTGGACGGCGGCGAAGGTGTCGGTGCCGGCGCTGGTGGCCCTGGCCATCGACGAGGGGATCACGCCCAAAGACAAGGGCGCGATCGACCACTACGCCCTGTTGATCGCCCTGGCCGGCGTGTTCGTCGCCACCTTCACCGGCCTCCGGCGCTATTCGGCGTTCCGCGAGGCCCGCAAGACCGAGGCCGTGCTCCGCGACCGGCTCTTCGCCCACCTCCAGCGGCTGCACTTCGCCTTCCACGACGGCCAGCAGACCGGCCAGCTCATGAGCCGGGCGAACAACGACCTCCAGCAGATCCAGAACGCCGTGGTCCTGGTCCCGCTCACGATCGCCAACCTGGCCACGGTCGGCGCCGTGCTGGTGATCCTGGTCCTGAAGGACCCGGTGCTCACCTTGCTCGCGCTCGGCTCGCTGCCGGCGGTGAACGTGCTGGCCAAGCAGTTCGCCACCAAGCTCCAGCCGACGATGACCGCGGTCCAGCAGGAGTCCGCCGAGCTGTCCGCGGTGGTCGAGGAGACCGTCGCCGGCATCCGGGTCGTGAAGGGCTTCGCGGCCGAGGACACGCAGTCGGCCCGCCTGGCGGCCGAGGCCGACGACCTCTACGACGTGTCGATGGAGGCGGCCCGGATCCGCTCCGTGTACTGGCCGGCGCTCGAGGTCATCCCGAGCATCGGGCTGATCATGGTGCTGGCCTACGGCGGTCACCAGGTGCTCGACGGCAACCTGGCGCTCGGCGACCTCGTGGCGTTCAACGCCTACGTCGTGCTGCTCGTGTGGCCGCTGCGCATGCTGGGGTGGATCGTCGCCATGTCGCAGCGGGCGGCGGCCTCGGCGCAGCGGGTGCACGAGATCTTGGCCACCGAGCCGCTGGTGGTCGACCCGCCGGACCCCACCCCGCTCCCGGCGGCGGGCGGTGACGTCCGCTTCGACACCGTGACCTTCCACTACGCCGGCAACTCGCATGCCGTGCTCGACGGGTTCGACCTGCACATCCCCGCCGGGCAGTCGGTCGCCCTCGTCGGGGCCACGGCCAGCGGCAAGTCCACCGCCGCCAAGCTCATCTCCCGCTTCTACGACGTCGATGCCGGGGCTGTGCTGCTCGACGGGATCGACGTGCGCCGCCTGCGCCTGGCCGAGCTCCGCGGCGCCGTCGGGCTCGTGTTCGAGGAGACGTTCCTCTTCTCGGACACCATCGCCGCCAACATCGCGTTCGCCGATGCCAGCGCCTCGATCGACGACATCGAGCGGGCGGCCAGGCTCGCCGGGGCGCACCAGTTCATCACCGGGCTCTCGCACGGCTACGACACCGAGATCGGCGAGCGCGGCTTCTCCCTGTCGGGGGGCCAGCGCCAGCGCATCGCCATCGCCCGGGCGATCCTGGCCGACCCGCGCGTGCTGATCCTCGACGACGCCACCTCCGCGGTCGACCCCACCAAGGAGCACGAGATCCGCGACGCGCTCGGCGAGGTCATGCGCGACCGCACCACGGTCGTGATCGCCCACCGACCGGCCACCATCGCCCTCGCCGAGCGGGTCGTGCTGATCGGCGACGGCGGCGTCGTGGCCGACGGCACCCACGAGGGCCTGCTGCGCACCAGCGAGGCCTACCGCGAGGTGCTCGCCTCGGCCGCCGCCGACGAGGAGCAGGCCCGGCACGCCGCGCTCGAGGGCGAGGGGGTGGTGGCGCCGTGATGCCGATGTCCGCCATCGACGAGGACTCGAAGCTGGACCGGCGCCAGGCCGCCCAGGTCCTCCGCCGGGCGTTCCGGATGCTGAAGCCCTACAAGCGCGACGTCGCCGGCGCGGGCTTCCTCGTCACCGTCTCCACCCTCGCGGTGCTCGCCGGGCCGTTCCTGCTCAAGGTCGGCATCGACAAGGGCATCTCCGAGGGCGACGAGGCGACCCTCGACCTGGCCGTCGCCGCGTTCGTGGTGGTCGCCGCCGTCGCCTACGTCGCCAGCCGCATCCAGGTCCTGATGATCAGCCGCGCCGGCGAGGGCTTCCTGCGCGACCTGCGCAACCGGGTGTTCGACCACCTGCTGAAGCTCTCCATGCCGTTCTACGACCGGGAGAAGGCGGGGGTCGTCATCAGCCGCATGACGTCCGATGTGGACTCGCTGCAGGAGCTCATCCAGCAGGGCCTCCTCCAGCTACTGGCCAGCGTCTTGCTCATCGTCGGCTCGGTGGTCTTCCTCGGCATCGTGTCGTGGCAGCTCCTGCTGGTCTGCCTGATCCCCGTGCCGTTCGTGGTGCTGGCGTCGATCAAGTTCCAGCGCGACTCGAACGAGGCGTACCTCACCGTCCGCGACCGCATCGGGCTCACGCTGTCGTCGCTCCAAGAGGGCATCAGCGGCGTCCGGGTGATCCAGGCCTACGGGCGCGAGGACGTCGAGATCGGCCGCTTCGAGTCCCGCAACAACAGCCTCTACCGGGCTCACATGAAGTCGGTGTTCGTCCAGGCCTGGTACCTCCCGGTCATCGAGGGTGCGGCGGTGGGGTGCACGGCCCTGGTGGTCGCCATCGGCGGGAGGATGGCCGTGAGCGGCGCGGCCTCCGTCGGCACGGTCGCCTTCTTCGTGCTCACCTTGTCGAACCTCTTCGAGCCGCTCCAGCAGCTGTCGCAGCTGTTCAACACCGTCCAGTCCTCGGGCGCGGCCCTGCAGAAGCTGTTCGATCTGCTCGACACCCCGGTCGACCTCGAGGAGCGTGCGGGCGCCGTGGCCCTGGCCGATCACGGCGAGCTCCGCGTCGAGGGCCTGTCGTTCGCCTACGGCAGCGGGCCGCCGGTGCTCTCCGCCGTCGACCTGGTCCTGCCCGAGGGCGAGAAGCTGGCCCTCGTGGGGCCCACGGGCGCCGGCAAGTCGACGCTCGCCAAGTTGATGGCCCGGCTCTACGACCCCACCGAGGGGCGGGTCACCTTCGGCGGCACCGACCTCCGGGACGCGCAGCTGACGTCGCTGCGCCGGAAGATCACCGTCGTGCCGCAGGAGGGCTACCTCTTCCACGGCTCCATCCGCGACAACGTGCGCATCGGGCGGCCCGACGCCACCGACCAGGAGGTCTCCGACGCCCTCGAATCGCTCGGCCTGCTGGCCCGGTTCGCCTCGCAGGCCGAGGGTCTCGACACCGAGGTCAACGAACGGGGGTCGTCGCTGTCGGCGGGGGAGCGCCAGCTGGTCTCGCTGGCTCGGGCCGCGCTCGCCGATCCGGCCGTCCTGGTCCTCGACGAGGCGACGTCGTCGCTCGACCCGGGCACCGAGGTGCTGGTGGAGACGGCGCTCGAACGCCTGGTCCGCGGCCGGACCGTCATCGTGATCGCCCACCGGCTGACCACGGCCGAGCGGTCCGATCGAGTCGGCGTGGTCGCCGACGGCCGCCTCGTCGAGCTCGGGACCCATGCCGACCTCGTGGCCCAGGGCGGCCACTACGCCCGCCTCTACCGGAGCTGGGTGCACGGCCTCGCTGCTTCTGGCTGATCCGCCGGTCTCCTCGTCCTCGTCGGCACGCTGCACGCGCCGCGGCGCGTGCTGGGGAGGCATCGCTGCCTCCCCAGCACCATCGAGCCGTGAGGCCCCCAGGGGTGGGGGCTAGGGAAGGAGCCTCATGTCACGATGCGCCGCCGGCCCCTGAGGAGGACGAGGCCGGCTGCGAGGAGCAGCAGTCCGAGTTCGGTGAGCTCCCCCAGCGGGGCGCCGGTGCGGGCGAGGGTGCCGGTGCCGACCGCCGGGGCGGCCGATGCCCCGTGCGGGTCGCCGGTGGCGGGGTCCGGTGTGGACTCGTCGAGCACCGACGGGCCCTCGGGGCCGGTCGGGTGGGCAGGGTTGGCGGGGTCCACCGGCTTGGTGGGGTCGACGGGGTCCACCGGGTTGGTGGGGTCCACCGGGTTGGTGGGGTCGACGGGGCCGGCCGGGTCCGTGGGGTCGACGTTCCCGCAGGTCGTGTCGGAGGATCCGAGGATCCCGACGGTGACGCCGCAGAGGTCGATGCCGGGATCATCCGGGCCACCCGGGTTGCAGGTGGTGTCGGTGTCGGAGATGAGGCCGACGGTGATGCCGCAGAGGTCGACGGGGATGTCGATGCCGGGTCCTCCTGGGTCGCTCGGTCCGCTGGTGCAGGTGGTGTCGGTGTCGGAGATGAGGCCGACGGTGATGCCGCAGAGGTCGACGGGGATGTCGATGCCGGGTCCTCCTGGGTCGCTCGGTCCGCTGGTGCAGGTGGTGCCGGTGTCGGCGATGAGGCCGACGGTGATGCCGCAGAGGTCGACGGGGATGTCGACCGGGAGGTCGATGAGCCCGCCACCGGGGTTGGCCGGGGTGCTCGGCGTCGTCGGGGCCGTGGGCGTCGTCGGGCCGGTGCAGGTGGTGCCGGTGTCGGCGATGACCCCGACGGCGATGCCGCACACGCTGACCGGAGCGGTGACCGGGACGCTGACCACGCCGCCGCTCGGGCTGGTCGGAACCGGCGCCGGTGCGGGGCTGCAGGTGGTGTCCGTGCCGGCGATGACGCCGACGGTGATCCCGCAGACGTCGACGGGTGCGCTGACCGGGATGGCGACGAGCGCGCCGCCGGGGGAGGTGGGCGTCGACGGTGCCGGTGCCGGTGCTGGTGCCGGGCTGGAGCACGCGGCGGCGGTGTCGGCGATCACGCCCACCGTGACGCCGCACAGGTCGACCGGGATGGTGGCGTCGATGTCCACGAGCCCTCCGGCGGGCTCAGGAGCCGGTGCCGGAGCCGGCGTGGGTGCCGGGGTGCCGCAGGTGGTGGCGGTGTCGGCGATGATCCCGACGGTGACGCCGCAGAGGTCGACGGGGATGGTGAGGTCGACGTCGATGAGCGCCGGGTTCTCCGGTGCGGGAGGCGGCGGTGGCGGGGGTGCGGGACACGTGGTGTGGGTGTCGCCGATGAGGGCGATGGTGGTGCCGCAGAGGCCGACGGGGATGTCGACGGTGAGGTCGATCAGCTGTGGTCCTTCGGCAGGTGTGGTGGGGGCCGCGGATGCGGCGGAGGTGAGCGCGGGGGCGGTCACGCTGACGAGCCAGAGGCCCGCAGCGAGCAGCACCGTGCGCAGCACCGTGCGAAGCAGGGTGTTCATGGTTCCTCCTCAGGAATCGGGTTGGGACCGCGCCGGCGGGGGTGCCGGCGTCGGTGCTTGCTGTTCCGTCTGGACGTCCACGCGCCGCCGACCCGGGAGGGGTGGGGGTGCCGGTCGTCCGGGAGGAGGTTCAGTCCGGAGCGACCTCGGGGCCGGCGCTGGGGGCGCGGGCAGGGGTCGTCTCCGATGGGGCGTCGATCGTGCGGGCCGCGCCGGCGGTGCCGTGGAGACCGTCGGCGGCGAGCCAGGCCGGCCCGGTCGCCGGGCT
>Ga0182745_1000868_pt1 | contig 30863 bp, 25 predicted proteins | sample eDN3rd30CKraftBY_FD_128523 | JGI IMG/M metagenome (GOLD analysis project Ga0182745, IMG submission 128523) | Enriched backyard soil microbial communities from Emeryville, California, USA - eDNA 3rd pass 30_C Kraft BY (version 2) (version 2) | ecosystem: Environmental > Terrestrial > Soil >... | reverse complement strand
GGTTTCTATCGCGGCAAGAAGGTGCTGGCCAGCCGCGACAAGGCCGACGACAAAGAGTAATTGCTCCGACGCCGCCTTCGAGCGGCGTCTTGCTGCTGCCTAGCCTTTGGTACTCAGTCAACCGATCCGGATCGCGGTGGATGCGATGGGGGGCGATCATGGTCCCTCCGTCACCGTGCCCGCTTCCCTGAATGCACTGGCCCGCGAACCGGGCCTGCACATCACCCTGGTGGGGTTGGCCGATGCCATCGCGCCGCATCTCGGCCAGGCAGCGGCCCGCTTTGGCGAGCGCCTGTCGGTACGGGCGGCCTCGCAAGTCGTCACCATGGACGAAAAGCCGCAGGATGCGCTGCGCAAGAAGAAGGACTCGTCCATGCGCGTGGCCATCGACCTGGTGAAGGCCGGTGATGCGCATGCCTGTGTCAGCGCCGGCAATACCGGCGCGCTCATGGCCACCGCCCGCTTCGTGCTCAAGACGGTCGAAGGCATCGACCGTCCCGCCATCATTTCGCGCATCCGTGCCCGACACGGCCACACCCACATGCTCGATCTCGGCGCCAACTCCGAGTGCACCGCCGAACACCTGTTCCAGTTCGCCGTCATGGGGTCGGTGGTGGCGTCGGACATGCACGGTATCGCCAGCCCGCGCATTGGCCTTCTCAACATCGGCGAGGAGGAGATGAAGGGGGGCAGCGTGGTCCAGGAGGCATCGCGCCTGCTCGCGGCCAGCCGGTTGAACTATGTGGGCTTCGTCGAGGGCGACGATATTTTCTCCGGCGAAGTGGACGTGGTGGTCACCGACGGTTTCACCGGCAACGTGGCGCTCAAGTCCATCGAGGGACTGGCGCACATGCTGGTGAGTGCGTTGAAGACCGAATACACCCGCAATCCGCTGCGCTATATCGGTGCCCTGGCTTCCTGGCCGGTGCTCAGATCATTGCGGCGGGAGTTCGACCCGCGCGCCTATAACGGCGCCAGCATGGTGGGTCTGGCGGGCGTGGTCATCAAGAGCCATGGCAGCGCCGACGTGCTGTCGTTCGGCAATGCCATTCGCGTGGCCCAGGTCGAAGCCCAGCAGGGCGTGCCGACCCAGATCAGCAATGCGCTGCGGCTGCAGCGTTAGTGTTCCGACATCAAAGTAGCCGAACCTCCTGTTCGGCTGCTTTGGCAGCGAGCGCGGCGCAGGTCCGCGCTACGCTGCCGCGCTGGCACGAGGCCAGCGCGATTGGGCCATCCCTGGCCCAAGCTAGTGCTAGTTTCGATCCGCTGCCGCGCACTGTCGGGTTGAACCGACATAGTTCAGCGCGGTCTGTATTCATTACTGCTAGACTTCATTCCCATCATGCAGTTACGCGCTCCTTCGAAGCTTCTCGCCCTGCTGGCCATAAGTGTGACGTGCGTCACAGGATTGGGCTGGTCGGGTGCGCTTTTGGCCGCGACCTATCCCTTGCCCGAGGGGCACGACACGGTATTCGGCGAGATTCAGCACGTGGTGGCCAAGCATGAGGACACGCTGCTGGACCTGGGGCGCCGTTATGGAGTGGGTTACGAGGAGATCGTAGCCGCCAATCCCGGTGTCGATCCCTGGCTGCCCGGGGAGGGCACCGAGGTCATCATTCCTTCCCGCTACATCCTTCCCGCGGCGCCTCGCGAAGGCATCGTGGTCAGCCTGGCCGAGCATCGGCTCTATTATTTCCCGCCGGCCAAGGCGGGCGAGCCGCTGATGGTGAGCACTTACCCGATCAGTGTCGGCAGAATGGACTGGAAGACGCCGCTGGGGCTCACGCGCATCGTTGACAAGCGCACCAGGCCTACCTGGTATCCGCCGGAATCGGTCCGCAAGGAGCATGCGGCTGACGGTCGGCCGCTGCCCAGGGCGGTGCCGCCCGGCCCTGATAATCCGCTGGGTGAATACGCCATGCGCCTGGGCATTCCGGGCGGCGCTTACCTGATTCACGGTACCAACAATCCGGCCGGCGTCGGCATGCAGGTCACGCACGGTTGTATTCGCATGTTCCCGGAGGACATCGAGCAGTTCTTCAAGCTGGTGCCGGTCAATACCCCGGTGCGCATCGTGCACCAGCCTTCCAAGATGGGGTGGCAGGGCGATGCCCTGTATATAGAGGTGCACAAGCCGCTGGAAGGCAGCGCTGAGGAAGGGCAAGGGCACAGTCTGACCCAGATCACGCGCGCCCTGGTGTCCGCCACTCAGGATCAGGAGCGGACCGTCGCCATCGATTGGGCCAAGGCCGAGCAGGCGTTTGCACAGGCCACCGGCATACCCGAGTCGGTGACGCTCGGCGCGCCCGGCGCCCAACTGGTCGGTTCCAATCCCTGATGCCTTGCGCGTTTGCCAAGCGCGACCCACTCGCGGCTTGGTAGACTGGCGCGTGCGGACCCCGCGGTTCGAGGCCATCCTTACTATCGAGTTAGTCCATGGCCGAAAGCTGTGGGGTCCGCCTGTTCCACGCTGTGATCGTCCGCGACCCGGCACCCCAAAAAAGAAAACGCCGCGGTTTCCCGCGGCGTCTCCTTGTATCGACCTTGAAATCGAGTCGAATTACTTCGACACGGACTTCTTGAAGGCGCGATCGATCTTCTCGTTGGTGGCGTCGCAGCAGGCCTGGCTGGCCTGAGCAGCCTGCAGAGCCTGGTTGGCGGCGCTCTGCGCGCTGTCAGCCGAGGACTTTGCGGACTGGGCGGCGCTGCCGGCGGCATCGGCAGCAGCCTTGGCAGCCGCGGCGTCCTGCACAGCCTTGTCGGCGGTCGCCTTGATCTCGTCAACGTACTTCTGCGACACGCAGCCGCTGGCGGCAACGAGAACGACGGCAGCAACGCCTGCCTTGAGCGCGGTGGAGATTGTGTTCTTCATGATTTCTTTCCCCTTACTGGGTTCGGACAAACAACTTTAAGGACTAGCGAAAAACTTTCACGCCTCTCAAACCCGCAGGAGACATGTCTGGTTCCCTGCAGAGCTCGCCTCCTAGCCTCCTTTCAAAGGCTGCCGGCACGAGTCGAGGGCGGAGAATACTAGATTGGGGCGGTGCAATAAAGTCTATATAAACAGGGCGTCGGGACGTAGCGACATCTGGGAGCGCTGTTCCAGCGGCACCTTCTTGCGGATTCCCCCTGGCCGAGTGCGCTGAGGAATCGTTCGGTATTCACGTAGTACGATTGGCGTGATGTTTGCCGGCGGAGCGATTCGCAGCTATTTCCAGCACTCCGCCACGCCCTTGGAACCCGAAACCCCTCGGGTATTGTCCTGAGCGAGGGTCAGATTGCCGCAGCCGGTGTCCGCAGCTTGTCCGCCCAGCGCAGTCGCCGTCAGTTTGAATTTGAGTGCTGTGAGGTCGCTGCCGGCCGCTGTCACTAGGTAGTTGCCGTCGTTGCTGCTGATCCCGGCGCCTTGCAAGCCGGCTTTGACGGGGCAGTCATCGCTGTCGTAGGCGAAGTAGCGGGTGAAGCAGTTCTCCAGTTCCTGCGCCACCCTGGTCAAGGCTGTCTTGGCATCGGTGCGCTTGGAACGCAGCACCTGTTGCCGATAGCTGGGGTAGGCGATCGCAGCCAGGATGGCCACGATCACCACGACCACCATCAGCTCGATCAAGGTGATGCCCGATTGGGTTCGATGTGGCGTAAATTGCATGAATCACCGCCTTCAGCGTATTTGCCGCCATGACTGCCGGCCGTAACTGTTCACTCCCGGATTCTCCGTGGTCACCGAGATCTTGCCGCTGGTGCCGGCGCTGTATTTGAACTCCGCCTGGGGCGACGCCAGGACGCCGGGTTCCGGCGTGATGCCCTCGGTCGACTTGATGCCCGAGGCGGGAACCTTCATCTTTGAGCCATCCGGCAGCGTCACCTCGATCAGGTCCTGTCCGTCGAACTTGCGGTCGCGTGTCAGATCGAACGGCGTGCTGCTCAGACGCGCACCGGTCAGGGCATCCAGTTCCATCAACCAGCTATTGCCGCCATAGGCACAAGGATCGGGGTCGGGGATCAGCGTGGAGAAAATGATGCGGTTGTTGCGCAGGATGGGGTTGGAGACCATACGCTCGCCCTGGTAACCGCTGCTGCCGTCCCCGGTGAACCACGCCGGCTGTGCCAAATCCAGATACCAGCCCTGGGCGGTGCCACGCGGGGTATCCGAGGTGATGCGCAAGTTCAGGCTTTGTCCTTCGAGCGTCACGGCAAGTTCATACAGAACGGTTTGCCGCGTCAGCATGGAGCGGCCGCTCACCACCGAGCCGTCGTTTGGGTCGATGATGCCGTAGAACGTTTGTGGGCGCTGAGCGCTGAGCGGACTGATGGTCACCGTGCGATCGATGTTTTCGAGGAATTTGCCGGTGCCGAACAACACGATCATGCCCGCTCCGTTGGGGCCTCGGCCCACTTCCGGCCGGCCGGTGATGGGCTGGGGATTACTGTTGGCATCGAGCGCTCGATAGAGCGGTGCGGGGTTGCCGCTGCCGTTGGTAAACGCCGCCTTCCACAACGCTGGATCGGTATTGCGGATATCGAATTTCCACATATTGCCTTGCAGGTCGCCGGCAAACACATAGTCGGCGATGGAGTCACCGTTGAAGTCGACGGCCGCCGGCGTGGACAGGCCGTTGGGGTTGGCGGTGGTGCCCTGCTTGGTGGAGAGTTTGGCGATCCGGGCGCCGCTCTGGATGTCGACCACGAACAGCACCGCCTCACCCGATCCGCTGTTGTTGTAGCCGTTGCCGAATACCGCCGCCCACTTGCCGTTGCTCAGGCGCACGATGGCTGGCTGGCTGTAGGTGTAACCCAGATCGGGGTCGCCGTAGGGTGCCGCCTTGTCGCTGGTGAATTCCCAGAGAATCAGGCTGGCCGCGTTGGCCTCCGAGAATTGGCTCGGGTCGGTGACATCGAGCGCGTAAATGCCCTTGCCCCCCTTGTTCAGTCCCCCCACCAGCACGGTGTGCCAATCGTCGCTGTAGAAGACATCCCCCAAATTGGGGGAGCCGTCCACGTAGTAACGGTGCGCATAGTTGAGGTTGGTCAAGTACTTCAGGTTGGGAAATACGCTGCCTGGAATGTAGGCGAGCAGCTCCTTGCCCGCGTTCGCGTCGACATCCGCGCCGTCGTCCTTGGTACTGGCGTTGAAGGCGTGCAACATGCCGTCGTTGGCGCCTACGTATAGCACTGGCTGCCGCGCCTTGTTGTCTTGCCGATAGGCCGAGTAGGGCTTCGATTCCAAGGTGTCGCGGTAGTTGAACTCGGGGGCGCCTACGTAGACCGGCGACGAGTTGACGATGTCGCCCAGTTTGCTGGCACGGCGGCGGAACACACCCTCATTGGTCGCGTCGCCCCGTAGGTAGTCGAGCCGTTGCTCCTGTAGCGTGGCATCTCCAGGCGCCACCGTGGCGTCATCGAGTTGCAGTTTGCGAGTCGCATCGAGTGCGCTCCAACGCAAGGCGATCTTGCTGCCGTCAGAATTGCTGGTGATGATGTGGCGTGAGTCGGGCCCCGGCAGGGGCACCGCGTTGGCCCCGGAACTCGGGCCCGCGGTCCATTTTGGGACGCTGTCCAAGGCGCCGGTAACCGGATTCACACTGTAGGCGATCAGCTCGCCGGTCCAGTTGTTGCTGTTGAAGCGCGCCTGGTAGATTCGGCTCATGGTGCTGATCGATCCGCTGTTGACCGATGCGGATGAAGCCGAGGCGTTGCGCTCGATGATTTCGTTGAACACCTGGCTCAGCTGATCGCCCAAGGTGCCGGCATTGGTTACCGGGAAATAGGTATCGGGTTCGCCGGCTTTCTTGCTGTCCCATTCGCCGGCATCGGGGCTGCCGTTGTCGTTCTTGTCCTTGTACCCGCCCCATTTGGCGGCGTACCACAGCGGACTTCTCAGCATGTTGGTGGTCGGGGTGCCGACCGTGTGAGTCCGCACGCCGCGCATCAAGCGGTTGGGTTTGGTGCCATCGTTGGCGTCAGCTTGTGCGTAGATGCAGGATTCCCGGGCGACCGTGGTGGGGTCGGCGGCGAAACCGTTGGCTGCGCAGGTGGTGTCGATGCCGGTCGTGGTGGCGGAGAAGAAACCGCCGCCCGAGTTGGTCGGGCTGGTGGCACGATTCGATACCAGATAGTAGGTGTCGGCGTCTCGTACCCCGTCGATGATGTAGCCCATGTCCTGGGTGGCACCCGCGGAAGATCCGGTCACGTACATGATGATCTTGATGGTCTTGTCCGTGACTACGTAGCGCAGAATGCCTTTCTGGTCATTGTCGTAGTCGGAGCCCGCAGGCGCATTCTCATAGTTCATGAAGAAGGTGCCCGAGCTGCCGTCGCTGGCCTGGGTGATGACCCGGAAATTGATCAAGCTCATGGCGTTATCGTCTCGCCATTGATAGCCCGCCGGGGTGATGGTGACGATGGAGCCGGCCACCGGCACCTTGATGGACGGTATCGGTGGCGCCAAGGCGACCGCGAAGGTGTCCACCGGGCTGATTTTCTTGCCGCCCACGGTTTGCAGTGAACTGGTCTTCTGATGCGCGTAGGCGGCCAGGCCGGCGATCTTGAAGGATCCTTGCAGGCCGGCCGATTCGGGACAAATGCCGGTCACCGCGCTTAGAGAGTTGACCGTCATCGAGGTGCAGCGGTCTCCGGCGCTGCCTCCGGTCAGGCTGCCCACATACCAGTTTTTGCCATTCACGCCCTCGCTGGCACCGACCGCATCGGTCTGGCTGTTGACACCGCCGGCGCCGCTCAAACCCGGCAGGTCGGCTGAACCGTCGTATTCGTTGTTGTCGAAACTGACCACGCCGGTCGAGATGGGAATCACGCTGGGTTTGGCGCAAGACGGAGCGCCGCCGCCCACCGGACTGGTACTGGCGGCGCCGTAGGGATTGACCCAGGTGGCCTTGTTCAGTCCCGCGATCCAGGGCGTGTCGTTGGTCTCGAAGTTCGGTGTCGCGCCGGCAACGAAGTAACGCAGGGCCTCCAGATAAATTTCACCGAGCGGGTTGCCCCAATTGGTGCAGGAGCCGTTGGTCCAGGAATTCTGGTTCGCCGGACAGTTGTCGGGACTGGAGCCGGAGTAGCCGGGTTGCTTGTAGGAGTAACGCGAAATACGCATCAGGTTGATGGATTTGACGATGCCGTCGACGTTGGTGAACGTGCCATTGTTGGCATCGACTTCGTCGGTGAAGCGGGCAATGTTCTTGCGCAGCACGCCGCCCGACTTGCGTTTGGCGTAGCTGCCCGTGATCAGGCCGAAGCGCATCTTGAGCTTGTCGGCATCGGCGAAGTCCTGCAGCAAGCCGATGGGCTTCAGACTGCTGCCATAGGCCTTGCACTTCTCTTCCTTGTTGGCGTCGGCGCTGAAAGTGCTGTCGCATACTTTGACCCGCACCGTGAACTCGGCCAGCTTGCTGGTCGGGCTGGCATCGGGGTTGGCCTTGTTGGGCGTGAATTCACTGGTCCACAGGCACTGCTTGGACTCCTGGGCGGCCCAGTCCGGCCACTGGCCCTTGGCGATGCGCAACCGCGGCGAGGAGGTGGTTACCTCCGAGGCATCGTTGGTGCCGTCGGGTGGGGTGACATTGCACAACGTGATGCCGGTGGACTCGCTGTAAGGCGTGTACTTGTTGAGGTCGCTGGCGGCGTAGGTCTTGGCCCAGGCATGGTTGTCGCTGGGCAGGTACGAGCGTTCGAGAATGGTTTGGGTGTCGCCGTCGGTGCTGCGATAGCCGCCGTACAGCACCTTGCGCAAGGCGTCGATACGGGTCATCGCGGCCCAGTTGAGAAAATTGCCGCTCCAGCGCCCATTGCTGACGCCATCGCACTGGTGGTTGGTCGCCGCGGCGCGCGGGAAGAAGTTGCCCCCGCTTTCCGAGCCGCTGTAGTCGTAGCACTTGGTCGGATCGAAGTAACCGAAGTACGAAATGTTGTTCTTGTAAGTGGTGTCCAACAAGCCGTCCCCGTCGACATCGTCGAAGTCGGTATAGGCCTTGTGATGCAGCTGCTCGTCGTTGGACAGCGCCAGCATCACCAGTGGTTCGGCACTCTGGGTCAGAAATAGTGGCGTGTCGGAGATGTTGAGCGGGGCCGCCGTAACATCATGAGTGGCGACGCTGGTCAGCAGTGCGAGCAACGCGCCCAGGCAAGCCGCATGGGGCATGTTCAATGCGCGGTTCATGGTGTTTCCCTTGGCAACTGTGTCCCGGTGGGCCGTGACAGCGGGATCGCGCTGTCTGATCGCAGCGGGCTGTGACGGTACGCGAGGCGGCCAGGCCATCATGGGTTCGTCCTATTGAAAGTTTAGTACGGTCGGGTGAACGTGCTTTCGAGCACTGTCTGTGCGGAATCGGTGCCGCCCACGCCGCGGGCGGTGTTGCGGTAAAAGGTGCGTCCGGCCGGCACGCCGCGGCCGACCGTGAGACTGAAGGGGGTGAAGCCCAGTTCCTCGATCACCACTTGCGGGTCCCGCTTGACTTCCGTCAGCTCCTTGGTGCCCGCCACACCGTATTCCTTGCCCTTGTCATTCCACCAGGATTGGGTCTGGGTGCGCAGGTCGATGCCGTTGAACCAATCCTTCTGGTAGACGGAGCAAGGCGCTGTGCTACAGGGGATGGGCTGGTTGGTCTGTCTCCATAGAAAATCCTCGGCGTCGCGCAGGCTGGCCTCGGCCGCCTGGAACGACAAGTCGGAGTCGCGGACATTACCGGTCATGCGTTCCTGCATGCGCGAGGATTGGCTGACCGCCAAGGCGAGAACGGTCATCACCAGCAGCAGGATCAGGCTGACAACCAGGATGGCGCCGCGCTGGCGCTTGGGGGACTGGCACGATCGAAACGAGGCTGTCATGGTGCGCGCTCTCATAGCGCCTTGTTGCGCAGAGTAGTGGTGGTGCTGAACATCAACCGTTCACGATTGTCGCCGGCCGCGGCGATGTCGACGCCGAGCACTTCATGGGCGGTGTCTGGATTCTTGCCGTACTGTTCGAGGGAGCGCACCAGCAATGCCACCCGCACGCTGATGATGTTTTCCCAGTGAGTGACGCTGTTGGCGGTGAGGTAATCGTCCGCGATGCGGTCGCCGTTGCTGTCGACACCGTATAGAACCTGTAGCGTGTCCACGCCTTCCGCCAGTTCTTGCGGGGCCGCGCGACCGACGCGGCGCCACAACGAGTTGCCTCTGCCGGCAGTGGCGCTTTGCCGCAGGTAATAGATGACGGTGCGCACCGGAAATACCAGTGCTCCGGCCTGGAATGCGTAACCCACGCCGGCCGAGCTGTTGCCCGCCGAGGCAACGCCATCGGTTTCCGCCGCCTGGACGGTGCTATCCGCATGGCTTACCACGCCCGCGGTGTAGCCGGTAACCTCGAAGACCGATACCGCGTTGCAGTCCGAAGCCATCAAAGTGGTGCCCGCGGGATAGGCAGGGGTGGCGGGTGCTATGGTGATGTCGTCGGTGGGGGAGGCCATTGCGGTGGTGATGCGACGCGCCGGCGCGTCTGGGTCCGGGGCGCGGATCACCAGTACGTCGCTGTTTACGACGGTGGCCGACGGCACCAGGGTCGTGTCCAACGCGGGCAGCCATGCCGAACCAGTGGCATCGAAGCCGCGGATCGGATTGGCGAAGTCCCACAGCAGCGAGGAGGCGGCGTCGTTCAGGGCGTTGTTGAAGGGAATTTCCTTGGCGCAGCCCAGGTAACCGGCCGCGCGAATGTCGCGTACGATCTGATCCAGAATGAAGCGACCGGTTTCCTGGATGCGCGCCAAATGCTCGTTGCTTTCATAGGATTTGCGCGAGCTGACGAACAACGCCACTACGCCGCTGAGCAGGATCAGGCTCAAGGTAATCGCGACCATCAGCTCGACGACGCTGAAGCCCCGGCTCAATCGTCTGCGGGCGGGCGTGCGACCGATGAGGTGCATGGGGCTATGGGTTCGGTGTTCCGTCTTCACAGCTGTGTCCGCGTCGTGAAAGTCATGGCGCTGTCGTCCTTGCTGTTACGCTGGCCCCATTGGATGGTTACCGTGGCGATATTGTTCTGCACGTCCACCGAGCCATCGGCATCCTTGCCGTCGTTGGTTTGAGGCAGGCCGGATTTCAGCGTCGCTTTCCATTCCGCAAGGTCTCGGTCGCTGCGGCTGGAGGTGCCGGACAGCGTGATGGCTTGACCGATGTCGATCTTGTAGCCGTTGGTCAGGGCTACGGTGCGGTTGGCTCGCATGCGATCGATGATATCGTCAGCCAACGCGGTAGCCTGGGTGCGCAGAAAGGATTCCTGGCTGTTGCGCAGACTGGTGATTTGCAATGCCGCGATGCCCAGCAAGCCGACGGAAATGACCACCAGCGCCACCAGAACTTCGACCAGTGTCATGCCCGTGCTGTGAAGCGATGGGGCCGCGCAACCGCGACGTCGCACCGCCAAATTCGGTTGGTGGGCGGGGCCCGGTTCGTTGGCCAGGTTTGATTCGTTGACTTCAGTCATGGGTTTCAACATGCCGTTTTCCCGGAACTGATCCGGCCGGTATTGGCGATGATGACTTGGCGCGCCTTCGTGCCGCTGCAGGAAGGGCGGGTGAGTTTCAGCGTTCGCGAGAGCAAGGCTGAATCCGGCGCCCCGCTGCGCAGAAAGCGGATATGGCTCATCGTGTTCGGATCGGCGGCGACGACCGTGTAGCCTTGCGGCGCGGCCGGGAATTTCTGCAGCAACTCATCGGTACCGTCGATCGTTCCGGCGGTGCCGGTGTCGTCGGTGAACACCAGCCAGCCAGCGGTCCAGGCCGTTGGATCGTTGTCACAAGCGTTCTGGGCGGCGTTGGATGCGCAAACGGTGACAGGGATGCCTCGCTTGCTGGACTCGCTGCGCGCGAGATTCAGCGCCGTGATCATTTGATTGGTGGTTGCCGTGAGCCGATTGGAGGCAATCATTTCGGTGAATGCCGGAACGCCGATGCCGAGCAGGATCGCCAGCACTGTAATGGCGGTCATGAGCTCCAGCAGGGTGAAGCCGACCTGGGCCGCGGAGGCGGGATGTCTGGTGCGGATTGCTGACATGGCTGCCACTATAAAAAGATCCGATGAGGTGAACGGTGGCGGCTGACCAAAGGTGTTCGGCGCCTGATGGACGGTCGTGCGACCGAGCTTCTGTAAAACGCCTGCAAAATACTCGCGCAATCGCTGATCCGGAATGTGATGCAGGTCTCACAGGGCGCGGGCTATGAGAGCCGGAATCTTGGGGAACTGGTCGCGGGGTGCGTCCTTGTTACCACGCTTCGCACGCGAGCGTTGCAATCCCAGGCGTAACTGTATATAAAGACAGTCACTGACCATCCATACAGGTTACGTCATGTCCGAGCTTACGCCGCGTCAACGCGAAATTCTGAAGCTGATCCAGGAATCGGTGGCGGAATCGGGCATGCCGCCGACCCGGGCGGAGATCGCCGAGGCGTTCGGTTTCAAATCGCCGAATGCGGCGGAGGAGCATTTGCGCGCTTTGCAGCGCAAGGGGGTGATCGATCTGATCCCCAATGCTTCCCGCGGCATTCAGCTCAAGGACTCACTTCGCGAGCAGATGGGGCTGCCACTGATTGGTCGAGTTGCAGCTGGCAGTCCCATTCTCGCGGAGGAGAACATCGAGGCGCGCTACCAGATCGATCCGAAAATCTTCCAGCCGCGCGCGCATTACCTCTTGAAGGTGCGAGGCATGAGCATGAAGGACATCGGCATCCTCGATGGCGACCTGGTCGCCGTACATCGCACGCCCGAAGTCCGCAGTCGCCAGGTCGTCGTGGCCCGTCTCGATAACGAAGTGACCGTCAAGCGTTACCGGCAGGAAGGCAAGGTGGTCTGGCTGATGCCCGAGAACCAGGACTTCGAGCCCATCCGGGTCGATCTCAAGGAACAATCCCTCACCATCGAGGGCGTGGTGGTCGGCGTACTGCGGCAAGGCAAGTCGAAGGGCATGTTCCAGTAGATTCAAGGACGAGCTTTCAACCATTGCTGCCCTAGCAGCGTCAGCCGGTAACGCTGGTTTCGGCTATTAGGTTTGTCAGGCTGGGTCATTTCGATCACGCCCTGTTCGAGCGCGGGCAAAAGATATGCCTTTCGGAAGTGTTCCCGGTGGATCAATCCCAGCGCATCCTGCATGGCCTGTCGGGTCATTTCACCTTCAAGTTTCGCAAGCAGGTTCGCTACTTGCACGGTGACTTGCACGGTGACTTGCACGGTGACTTGCGCGGTGACTTGCGCGGTGAGTTGCGGGGGCGACGACGCAGACCTCGGGATCACTGCCTTGAATTCGTTGCCCGCCACATTGTCAGCCAGTCTGGTCTGGGGCCAGTCTTCAAGTACGCGCGGGATGCCTGTTCCTATCCCGCGGTACGGCAGGATTTTCACAGCGTGATCGGTCAGGGTCGGGTTGCGCCGGTTTGATTTGCCTCGGCGGATTTGCTCCGTACTCAAGCTGTCTGGCAAATGGCCGGGGCTGATGATCTCGACGCGATCGGTGAAGACCAGGATGCGGATGGACGCGCTGGTGAAATAATCACGGTGGATCAGCGCATTGACCAGCAACTCGATGATTGCCTGCTCGGGCACCTCCAATTGGCCCAAGGAATTGAAGTTCTGGTCGCCTTGCACATGGTGCAGGTTGCGCTTTATGAAGGCGAGGCTGCGCTGATACTGTTCCAGCAGCGTACCGTCGATGTCCTCGCTGTCCAGATATCGGGAGTCGTGAAGCGCGGTGCCGGGAAAGGCCACGGCTTTCACCATGAACGCAGGCCGGTAACGCTGCGGGCGTTTGCTGAACAGCAGCAGGCCGGCGAGGTTCAACTCCAACCCATCGCCCAGGCCGATGTTATGCAATACCTGCGACAACGGCTGGCCTGAGGATTGGAGCGATTGGCCGTAGCGTCGATTGAAGTAGTCTTCGAACGTCTTTTCGTCGATATCCGCGTCGGAGGTCCGCTCGACGGGTACGGCGTCGGCATAGATCAGACCCGTGCGCTGGAATAGCCGCTGGATTTCCTCGCGCGCGGTGACATGCCGCTTGTCCGAACCAGCCTTGACCCAAATTCGCCCTTTGCTGTCGAGATAGGGCTTGCTCAGACCGTTGGGTACCGTGACGGCGATTACCAGGCCCTGATCGGTCTGGATGTTCTCGGTGAGCGGGTGAATGGGCGGGCGAACATTTTGTGATGCGGCGTTGGACAGCAGTTGGTTCAATCGTCGTACGTCATTGCTGCCCAGTCCTGTCGCTCTGCCGCCATCGTCCGCGCCCAGTAGTATTAGACCGCCACCGCTGTTGGCGAGCGCAGCCAATTCCGCCGCGATGCTGTCGGCGTTGGTCGCATCGCGCTTGAACTGGTGCCGGCTATCTTCACCACGCGCGAGTATCGTTAGAAGTTCAGCTGCGTTCATGCGAACTCAAGTGTTCACATGGTATCGGCGGATATCAATAGGAATCGATAATACTAAGCGCGCCGCTGAGCGCGCATATTCCGCGGCAACAGGGGCTGCCTGCTCGACGAAATACGAAGTCGCGTTGGTCCGCCATTCTGATAGCAATCTCACATGAGTGGTGGTTTGTAACTTTCGCCAGGGTGGTGCGTTCTGTCCAGGTCTGCCGGCGTCGGCATGTTTTGTCGCCACTGAGGATGCGTTTCAAGCGAGGTCGCTGCATGTTGGGATTGTCTGCGAGTGCACGCGCGTACCGCCGATGCCTGGCGGTGTTGGGGATGGCTGTTTTGTTCTGTTCGGGTACCGTCGCACAGCCGAGCGATACGCACGACGGCCCGAGGCTCGAACGAGCGGACCTCGAGGCCTGGATGAACGGCTTTTTCCCGTTCGCGCTGCAGCGGAGCAATATCGCCGGCGCCGTTGTGGTGGTGGTCAAGGATGGGCGGGTCCTGCTGCAGAAGGGTTATGGCCATGCCGACGTGGCCAGGCAGATCCCCATGGATCCTCAGCGCGCCATCGTGGGGGTCGGTTCGGTGTCCAAGCTCTTGGTCTGGACCGCGGTGATGCAGGAGGTCGAGCGGGGCCGGCTCGATCTGGATCGCGACATCAACGACTACCTGGATTTCAAGATCCCACAGGCATTTGGTCGTCCCATCACCCTGCGTCATTTGATGACCCACACCGCCGGCTTTGCGGATCGTGTCTTCAAGGAGGTTCCCGAAGGTTCGCGACCTCGGGAACTGCGTGAGTATCTGAAGGAGACGCCGGTTTCCGCCAGGATCTATCCACCTGGAGCGATGCCCGCCTATTCCAACTACGCCACCATGCTGGCCGGCTACCTGGTCGAACGAGTCTCGGGCGAACGGTTCGTGGACTACATGGATCGTCATGTCCTCGGACCGTTGAAGATGGAGCATTCGACGTTTCGTCGCCCCATACCCGAACGGTTGCGCGGCGCGCTGGCCGTTGCTTATGGGTTGCCGACGGAGCCGCCGCTGCCACCCGTCAACGAGGAGCCGGCCGGCGACCCGTCGGGCCATCTCATGGTCACCGCCAGCGACATGTCGCATTTCATGCTGGCCCACCTGCAGCAAGGCAGGTACGAGGATCTGGCGCTGCTCAGACCGGAGACTGTGCGCTTGATGCACGCGCCAGCCTTGGAGCCCGTCCCGGGCTTCACTACCATGACGCTCGGTTTCTTCCAGATCGATCGTAACGGCCACCGCATCATCGGCCACAGCGGCGATATAGCGGGTTTTCACGCGGACCTGCAGTTGTTGCCCGAGGAGGGCGTCGGCTATTTCCTGGCGGTCAACAGTGAAGGGGTGGTGCACGGCGTGCTCCCGGCCGCCAATTCGTTGCGAACCGCGTTCTTCCGCAAGTTCGTGGACCGGTACTTTCCTGGCCCGCCGGCACTGGATGAACCCACGGCTCCGACAGCCAAGGAGCATGCGCGGCTGGCGGCTGGCGAATACGAGATGTCGCGCCGCTGGTCCGGAAACTTCATGGAAGCGGTCAACCTGATCGCCCGCTATTTCCTGATCGATGTGACCATCAAGGCCGACCCGGACGGTACGATCCAGACCCCGGCGTTCTTCGCGTTCGAGAACGGACGGCCGCAGACCTGGCGCGAGGTGGGCGATTTCGTCTGGCGCGAAGTCGGTGGCAATGCCCGCCTGGCCATGCGAACCGCAGGTGGCAAACCCCAAGCCTTCATGACCAGCGACATCATTACCGTGATGTTGAGCGAGAAGGTGCCCGTCATCTGGTCGGCCGCGTTGAACGTTCCGCTGTTGTTGAGCGCGGCGTTGATTCTCCTGGGTACTGTATTGCTATGGCCGGTGACGAAGTTGCTGCGGCGTCACTATGGTTATGGGGCTGTCGAGGGCCCGCTGGTTCGGGTGGGCTACTACACGCGCCTGGCGGCGTTGCTGGCGGTGTCGTACCTGGTGGGATGGTTCGTGGTCATCGCGGTGCTCGACGCATCGCATATCGTGGGTCAGGACCATTGGATACGCCTGATGCAATTCGTCGGCTTGCTGTGCGTGGCGGGAGCCGGCCTCGGGGCTTGGAACGTCTGGGTGACCTGGCGGCATGCCAGTTCATGGTGGGCGAAAGTCTCGAGCCTCGTCGTGGCGCTCGCGCTGCTCGAGATCGTCTGGTTCTCGTTCGCGTTCCACTTGATCAGCATCGAGCTGAACTATTGAGGGCGCGCGCCAGGCAACTGGAGGGTGGCCATTGCGATGGCCGGCACGTGGCGAATCACTCTGGGAAAATCCCCTCCGGCTGGTGCCGGAGGGGATTGCATTGGTGGAGGCGGCGGGAATCGAACCCGCGTCCGTAAGCACTACGCTACAAGACCTACATGCTTAGCTCATTCTTTGTATCTCACCATGCGCTACCCGAAGAGCAGGGAAGACGCCTGGCCAGCTGCAGCACGTTTTAGCCGGTCGGCCTGGAGCACACCGAACCCGCGAGCTTGTGAGCGCGTCCCCCGAATCTGGATGCACAAGCACATACCAGGCGAGGGTTAGGCGGGATTAAGCCGCCAGAGCGTAGTTGTCGTCGTTTGCAACTATAAGTTTGTAAGCAGTTTAACGAGTTACTTACAACTCGGCATGCACCTGGAGTTTCGCCACCCACGTCGAAGCCGGTCGCCCCCAATGAGCACTGCCAAGTGTAGGGACGGCGGCGGAAATAACAAGGGTCAGCGCTTGGAATGTTTCATCAGCCGCGACTTTTCGCGCTGCCAGTCACGGTCCTTGGCGGTATCGCGCTTGTCGTGCTCTTTCTTGCCTTTCGCCAGCCCGATGCGCAGCTTGGCGCGGCCGTTCTTCCAGTACATCTCCAGCGGTACGAGCGTGTAGCCGCGGCGTTCCACCGCGCCGATCAGGCCGCTCAGCTCCGAGCGGTTGAGCAGCAACTTGCGCGTGCGGATGGGATCGGGAATGACGTGCGTGGACGCGGTCGGCAGGGCGGACACATGCGCACCGAACAAATAGGCTTCCGCGTCCCTGATGAAGACATAGGCTTCCTTCAGCTGCACGCGGCCGGCGCGCAGGCTTTTCACTTCCCATCCCATTAGCGACAGGCCGGCCTCGTAGGTTTCCTCGATGAAATACTCGTGGCGCGCCTTGCGGTTCTCGGCGATGAGCGGGTTGTCGGAAGCGGATTTTTTGCCTTGCTTGCTCATAGAGGGCGCGAATTGTAGCGGGGCAGGGCCGCCGCGTCGCCATATCCCGATGTTTTTATGGCGGCCTGCCGCTGCGGCAAGTAGCATCCCATGCGCCCCTAGTTTGTGAAATGCCCCATGCGCCAGGTCGAACGCAGCGCCCTTGTCCCTTACACGCCGTCCCAGATGTTCGCGCTGGTGGAGGACATCGAGCGCTATCCGCAGTTCGTGCCCTGGGTCAGCGGCGCGGAATTGATCAAGCGGACGTCCGGCGAGGTGGTCGGGCGCCTGGAAATGGAGCGCGGCGGCTTCAAGGAAAAGTTCACCACGCGCAACCTTCTGAACCCGCCTTCGGCCATGGACCTGAAGCTGGTCGATGGCCCGTTCAAGCTGCTGGAGGGACGCTGGAGTTTCGAGCCCATCGCCGACCGCGGCACCCGCATCAGCCTGTCCATTCGCTTCGAGTTCGCCAATCCGATGTTGTCGCTGTTGCTGTCGAAGTCCTTCGAGAAGAGCTGTAGCGAACTGGTGGATGCCTTCGTGGCCCGCGCGCGGAGCGTCTATGCCGGAGGCTGAACAGCTGCGGGTCAGCGTGGTGTACGCGCTGCCCGATCAGCAGGCGCTGGTGGAGTTGCTGGTGCCGGCTGGAACGACGGTGGAGGAGGCGGTGGTCCGCTCAGGGCTGCTGGAGCGCTTTCCGCAGATCACAACTCAGCCATTGCACTGCGCTCTGTATGGTCGCGGCGTGGCCCTGGCACAACTGCTGACCAGGGGCGACCGAGTGGAGATTCTGCGTCCCTTGTCGATCGACCCGAAGGAAGGGCGCCGCCAGGCGGCGGCCAGATCGCGACAGCGGGCAGGCAAGTAGCGCGTTCAGTTTGGCGTGGTCGGACTCGCCTGGTCGCCGGCGGCCCCGGTTGGTTCAGCTTTGGCCGGTTCAGTCTTGGGCGGCTCAACCTTGGCCGGCCCGGCCTGGTCGGAGCGTTCGATGCGGGTGACCTTGTCGTCGGCGAAGAACACGATGAAATGGCGCTTTTCCGGCTTTTTCCAGCGGCCTTTCTTGTTGTAATACAGATAGTCCCAGCGTTCGGTGGTGAACGGATCGGCCACCATGGGGGTTCCCAGCAGCGCCCGCACCTGAATCCGGGTCATGCCTACCGCCACCCGGTCGATGTCCTTGGCATCGAGGAAATTGCCTTGCTGGATGTCGATGCGATGGACGCAGCCCGTCACGACACCTAAGCCCAGCAAGGCGCACAGCGCGAGCAGGACATTGCGGAAGCGAAGCACAGCCATGAGTCTGATCATTGGGGTGGAGCGAGTCCGTGAGGTACGTGATAATGCGCCTGGCATGATACTCAAAAGCCGGTTGCGGCGCTGCAGCGTGTAGGCAATGCGAGCCATCCCGGAGTTCCAGTGCCGGGGCGTCTGCGCACACTTAGAGGATGAAGCACGTGGAAACCAACGATTTGCGCCGGGCCGGACTCAAGGTCACCTTGCCGCGCATCAAGATTCTGGAAATTCTCGGTACCGCCAAGCCTCGGCACATGAGTGCCGAGGACATCTACAAGTACCTGCTCGAATCGCATGAGGACATCGGCCTGGCCACGGTCTACCGGGTATTGACCCAGTTCGAGGCGGCCGGCCTGGTGGCCCGTCATCACTTCGAAGGCACCACCGCGGTATTCGAGCTCAACGAGGGCGAGCACCACGACCATATCGTCTGTCTTGACTGCGGCAAGGTGGAAGAGTTCGTGGACGAGGGCATCGAGGAACGGCAGACGGTGGTGGCCAACCGGCTGCAGTTCGAGATCCAGGACCATTCCATGATCCTGTACGGCCATTGCAAGCGGGCGAATTGTCCTTCGCGCGACCGGGAGGGGCGCAACCGGGGTTGAGCCGGCGGCCCGGGCAAACCTGCGATCCGGGCGACATGACGCGTGGGTGGGCGCTCCAGCCCGGTCAGCGTGCCGGGCGCTTGCCTCTGGCTGCTTTCTTCTTCGCTGACGGCGCGGCTGCGGTCGCGGCGGTGGCTTCCGGTGCCCGCAGCATTTCAGCTGCGTGTTCGCGTGCTTTCGCTGTCACGTCCACGCCGCCGAGCATGCGGGCAATCTCTTCGATGCGTTCCGAGTCCGTGAGCGTGTGCAGCGAGGTTCGTGTCGTCTTCCCGTCGGTAAGCTTGGCTACGCGCACGTGGGCGTGAGCCTGGCTCGCCACCTGGGGCAGGTGCGTAACGCACAGTACCTGGGTGCGCTCACCCAGCGTGCGCAATTGACGGCCGACGATTTCCGCCACACCGCCGCCTACGCCCGCATCGACCTCGTCGAACACCAGGCAGGGCAGCGTTTCCGTCTGTGCCGCGGCCACCTGGATGGCCAGGCTGATGCGGGACAATTCACCGCCCGAGGCCACCTTCGCCAGCGCGCGCGGGGGCTGACCGGGGTTGGCGGATACCAGGAATTCGATCTCGTCGGCCCCGTGCTGGCCAGCGGAGCTTTCCGGCAGGGCGGCGACCTCGACTTGGAACCTGCCGCCTGGCATGCCCAGCGTCTGCATGAGCGTGCTCACGCGTTCGTTGAGCGCTTGCGCGGCCGCGCGACGGGCCTTCGTCAGTTTTGCGCAGGCGGCCCGGAATGCCTGTTCCGCCGTGGCAAGCCGGCCCTCGATATCCTCCAGCGATGCCTCCAATTGCTGCAGGCGGGCCAATTCCGCCGCCAGCTCGGCCTGGGTCTCCAGCAGCCGTGCCGTCTCCACTCGGTGTTTGCGGGCCAGCGTTTCGATGGCGGCCAGCCGCTGTTCGACCCATTCCTGTCGCCCTGGATCGGCGTCCAGGTCCGACTCATAGCGTTCCACGGACTCGACGCCTTCACGCAGCGCGATCAGCGATTCGTCGATGAGGCGCGCGATGGGGGCAAAGCTGGCATCCAGGTCGTTCAGCGTGCGCGCGATGGAGAGTGCCCGTGACATGGCGTGTTCGGCACTGCTGTCTTCGGCTTCGCGCAGCAATTGCACGATGGCTCGGGCACCTTCAGCCAATCGACCGCGTTGCGACAGGCGCAAGCGCTCTGACGCCAGTTCTTCGCTTTCGCCGAACTTCAGGTCCAGCGCCTTGAATTCAGTCAGGTGGTACTGCAGCAGTTCGAGGCGGGCGTCGCGGTCCTGTGTCGAGGCGGCTGCCTGGTCTCTTGCATCGCGCAGCGCGCTGAGCGCCTGCCACTGCTGGCTCACGGCCTTGACCAGAGTCTCGTGATCACCGTTTCGATCCAGCAGTTCACGTTGCGCGGCGCGACGCATCAGCGACTGGTATTCCATCTGGCCGTGCACGTCCACCAGCGACTCGCCGAGCCGGCGCAGTGCCTGGATGGGCATGGCCTGGCCGTTGACGTAGGCCCGCGAGCGTCCGTCGCCGCCGACGATGCGCCGCAGGACACATTCGCCGTCGTGTTCGATGGCTTGTTCGTCGAGCCAGGCGAGGGCGTCGTTGTTGCCCGCCACGCTGAAGGTCGCCGACACCTCGGCACGCTCCGCACCGTGGCGTACCACCTCTGCGCCAGCGCGGCCGCCGGCTGCCAGGAGCAGCGCGTCCACCAGGATGGACTTGCCGGCGCCGGTCTCGCCGGTGAGCACGGTCAGGCCCGGGCCCAGTTCTAGTTCGACAGCATCGATGATCGCGAAATCGCGAATCTGGATATGGTGCAGCACGGGCGGATCAGTCCGTTGGTTGGCCGGGCATCATTCGGTCCCCGCGGCCCCAGCGAAGCTTGGAGCGCAGGGTACGGTAATAATCGTGATCGTGAGGATGCAGCAGTGTGACGCTGGCATTCGCCGGTGTCACCACCAATCGATCGCCGACGCTCAGCTCGCCGAGCGAGACGCCATCGCAGATCACCTGGGCATTGGCGTCGGGCCGTTCGATCAAGCGAATCTCAATGGTGGCCGAGCTGCGGACCACGATGGGGCGATCCGACAGCGTGTGCGGGCAGATCGGGGCGAGTACCAGCGCTTCCAGGTCGGGGGACAGGATGGGTCCGCCGCACGACAGGGCATAGGCGGTGGAGCCGGTGGCGGTGGCGATCACCAGGCCATCGCCACCATGACTGTTCACGTAGCGGCCATCGATCCAGGTCTCGAAATCCAACATGCGACCGCTTTGCCATTTCTGCAGCACCACATCGTTCAAGGATTGGCAGGTACGCGGCTGCTGGTCGGGGCGGATGAGCTGCGCCTGCAGCATGGAGCGCCTGTCCTGCACGTACTGGCCGCCGAGGATGTCGTCGATGCGAGCGCGAATGTCGTCGGGGGTGATGTCAGCCAGGAATCCCAGGCGGCCGCGGTTCACGCCTAGCACCGGAACGCCGAACGGCGCGGCCAGGCGTGCCGCATGCAGCATGGTGCCGTCGCCGCCCACCGCCACGATCAAGTCCACCACGCTGCCGAGCGTCGGCCCTTCGTGCCGCTCGACCGGCAGCGCGCCGAAATCCACCTGGATGTCCGGTGCCAGCAGCACACGGCAGCGGCGTTGGTGCAGATGGGTGGCCAGCAGCAGCATGGTCTCGCTGACCCGCAGATCGTGCTGATTGCCCACCAGGGCGATGGCTTGGAATTGCTTGGGCGTGGCTGACATGGGCATGTTTTAGCATGCGGTGCCGACCGCCGTGCAATTCGATGCGGGCGGCCGCGTCCGCCGACCGGTTGCTTGACTCTGTCCGGCGCCATGCTAGTTTCCTCTCCGCCGCGCCGGTTCAGGACAAAATACCTTTGTCGACATGGGTTTGGGCGAGGCATGAGGCGAGCGGATGACGGTCGATATCAACGAAGAGTTGCTTAGCGAGCGCGCGCAGCACCTGCTCAAGCGCCTGGTGGAGCATTACATTCGTGATGGCCAGCCGGTAGGTTCGCGCACCTTGTCGCGCGACGTCGGGTTGAACCTGAGTGCGGCCACCATTCGCAACGTGATGGCCGACCTGGAGGCACTCGGGTTCGTGGCTTCGCCGCATACCTCGGCCGGCCGTATACCCACCGACAAGGGCTATCGGTTCTTCGTCGACACGCTGCTCAAGTATCAGCCGTTGGAAGAGGCCAGGGTGGTGGAGATCCAGGCCCGCCTGGGTGAGCGCTTCGACAATCCCAAGGCGCTGGTGGCTGCCGCTTCCAAGATGCTCTCCAGCGTCACGCGCCTGGCCGGCGTGGTCACGTTGCCACGCCAGAGTTCCCTGGCGCTGAGCCAGATCGAGTTCATGCCGCTGTCGGACAACCGGGTGCTCGCCATCCTGGTGGTGAACGGCCGTGAGGTGCAGAACCGTATCCTGCAATTGGAGCGCCCCTACACCTCGGAGGAGCTGCGTCGCGCCTCGAATTATCTGAACCAGGAGTTCGGCGGCAAGGAGCTGAGCGAGGTGCGCGAACACCTGCTGAGCCAATTGCAGGAGACGCGCGAGAACCTGAATCAGCTGATGCTGGATGCCATTCGCCTGGCTCAGCAGGTGGTGGAAGTGCCGGCGCCGTCGGTGCGCATGGAGTACGTGATGGCGGGCGAAACCAATCTCATGGAGTTCGCCGAGCTGTCCAACGTGGACAAGCTGCGTCGCTTGTTCGAAGCCTTCAACCAGCAGCGCGACATCCTGAACCTGCTCGATCACAGCCTGAAGGCCGAGGGCGTGCAGATTTTCATCGGCCACGAATCCGGGCATACCATCCTGGATGACTGCAGCGTGATCACCGCCCCGTACACGCTCGGCCGGGAGGTCGTGGGGGTGCTGGGCGTGATCGGCCCGACCCGCATGGCCTATGAGCGGGTCATTCCCATCGTGGATATCACGGCGAAACTGCTGGGTTCTGCATTGAACTCACGCGCTTGACGGCCATGCACTTGAATTCAAGGGCGGCCACCTACAGATTGCGGCCTTAGCCGCTATTCCTTGACCTGACCGCCGCCAGGCCGCATGGCCGCGGCGGCCTATTGCCAAGTTGGAGAGACTCGATGACTGCAGAGCATGAACCCCCAGCCACCGATCCGAATGCCCCGCAGGGTGGAGCAGCCACGGAGGGAGAGGCGCTGCAGGCCGCCCTGGCCGCCGCCGAAGCCAAGGCGCTGGAGCACAAAGACCTGTACCTGCGCGCGCTGGCTGAGCTGGAGAACGTCCGCAAGCGCGCGAGCCGCGACGTGGAGCAGGCGCACAAGTTTGCCGTGGAGCGCTTCGCCAACGACCTGGTGGGGGTCAAGGACAGCCTGGAACTGGGCCTGGCGAGCGAAGGCAGCGTCGAGGCCCACCGGGCCGGCACGGAGGCTACACTCAAGCTGCTGGCCAAGGCGTTCGAGCGCGCGGGCCTGCAGGAAATCGCCCCGCAGGACCAGCCGTTCAATCCCGAGTTGCACGAGGCCATGGTGACCCAGCCTTCAGCCGAGCACGAGCCGAACACGGTGCTGCAGGTGGTGCAGAAGGGCTATCAGATCAACGGCCGGCTGCTGCGCCCGGCGCGGGTGATCGTGTCGCGCCAGCCCTGAAGCAGGGCTGGAAACGCCGGCCGACCTTGCGGTCGAGCTGGTAATATATGAATAAATATCAGCTTAATTAAACAGTTAAGCGATAAATATCAGGTAAATACTGGAAAACTGGCTGGATTGGACGAATGGACTTGAAAGCGCGGCTACGGTCCGCATTAAGTCGTTCAAGTTGCATTTTCGTTACGTCGGTTAAAACCTTTTCGCAAAGTTTTTAGGAGCTATCGGCCATGGGCAAAGTGATCGGCATCGACCTGGGCACGACCAATTCGTGCGTCGCCATCATGGAAGGCGGCAAGGCGCGCGTGATCGAAAACAGCGAAGGCGATCGCACCACGCCGTCGATCGTGGCCTTCACCAAGGATGACGAGGTCCTGGTGGGCCAGTCGGCCAAGCGCCAGGCGGTCACCAATCCGCAGAACACCTTGTTCGCCATCAAGCGCCTGATCGGCCGCCGCTTCAACGACGAAGTGGTGCAGAAGGACGTGGGCATGGTGCCGTACAAGATCGTCAAGGCCGACAACGGCGACGCCTGGGTGGACGCCCACGGCAAGAAGATGGCGCCGCCCGAGGTTTCGGCGCGTGTGCTCATGAAAATGAAAAAGACCGCCGAGGACTTCCTGGGCGAGCCGGTGACCGAGGCGGTGGTGACCGTGCCGGCCTACTTCAACGATTCGCAGCGCCAGGCCACCAAGGACGCCGGCCGCATTGCCGGCCTGAACGTCAAGCGCATCATCAACGAGCCCACCGCGGCCGCGCTGGCCTATGGCATGGACAAGCAGGGCGGCGATCGCAAGATTGCCGTGTACGACCTGGGCGGCGGCACGTTCGACGTTTCCATCATCGAAGTGGCCGACGTGGACGGCGAGCGCCAGTTCGAAGTGCTGGCCACCAACGGCGACACCTTCCTGGGCGGTGAGGACTTCGACAAGGTCATCATCGACTACCTGGGCGAGGAGTTCAAAAAGGAAAGCGGCGTGGACGTGCGGCGTGATCCGCTCGCGTTGCAGCGCCTGAAGGAAGCCGCCGAGAAGGCCAAGATCGAGCTGTCCTCCAGCCAGCAGACCGAGATCAATCTGCCGTACATCACGGCCGACGCTTCCGGTCCCAAGCACCTGAACATCAAGCTGACGCGCGCCAAGCTGGAATCGCTGGTGGAAACGCTGGTCCAGCGCACCATCGAGCCCTGCCGTACCGCCGTCAAGGACGCGGGTTTGTCGTTGAGCGACATTTCCGAGGTCATCCTGGTCGGCGGCCAGACCCGCATGCCGCTGGTGCAGAAGGCCGTGAAGGACTTCTTCGGCAAGGAGCCGCGCAAGGACGTCAATCCTGACGAAGCGGTGGCCGTGGGCGCCGCCATCCAGGGCGGCGTGCTGTCCGGCGAGGTCAAGGACGTGCTGCTGCTGGACGTGACGCCGCTGTCGCTGGGCATCGAGACCCTGGGCGGGGTCATGACCAAGCTGATCGAGAAGAACACTACGATTCCCACCAAGGCGAATCAGACCTTCTCGACCGCCGACGACAACCAGGGTGCGGTGACCATCCATGTGCTGCAGGGTGAGCGTCAGCGTGCCGGCGACAACAAGTCGCTGGGCCAGTTCAACCTGGAAGGCATTCCGCCGGCGCCGCGTGGCATGCCGCAGATCGAAGTCACGTTCGACATCGATGCCAACGGCATCCTGAACGTGTCGGCCAAGGACAAGGCGACCGGCAAGGAACAGAAGATCGTGATCAAGGCCTCCAGCGGCTTGTCCGAGGACGACATCAAGCGCATGGTGTCGGATGCGGAGTCGCACGCCGAGGAAGACCGCAAGTTCCGCGAGCTGGTCGAGTCGCGCAACAAGGCCGATGCCCTGGTGCACCAGACCGAGAAGGCGCTCAAGGACCTGGGCGAGAAGGTCTCGGCCAGCGACCGAGCCAACGTCGAGTCGGCGCTCTCGGATCTGAAGCAGGTGATCAACGGCGATGACAAGGACGTGATCGAGACCAAGGCACAGGCTCTCGCGGCCGCCTCCTCGGCGATTGCGCAGCAGGCCTATGCCCAGGCCAACCCGGGCTCGGGCTCGGCGGACGGCGGCGCAGCACCGGGTGGCGGTGCACCCGGCGGCAAGGACGACGTGCTCGACGCGGAGTTCGAAGAGGTGAAGGACAAGAAGAGCGGCGCCTGATCGGACCGCTGGCGGGCCGGAGTGAAGTAAAGTGATCGAGGCCGTCGCGGGACAAGCGCTCGCGACGGCCCTCTTGTATTGATTTCAAAAGACTGTTGCAACATGTCCAAGCGCGATTACTACGTGGTTCTAGAGGTCTCCCGCAGTGCCACCGAGGTGGAGATCAAGAAGTCGTATCGACGCCTGGCCATGAAATACCACCCGGATCGTAATCCCAACGATCACCAGGCCGAGGATAAATTCAAGGAGGCCAAGGAAGCCTATGAAGTCCTCACCGACAGCCAGAAGCGGGCGATCTACGATCAGCATGGCCATGATGGACTGTCGCGCCAGGGAGGTGGAGGCGGTTTCAATGCCGATGCATTCAGTGACATTTTCGGCGATGTGTTCGGAGATATTTTCGGCGGCGGCCGGCGGGGCGGGCGTTCACAGGTTTATCGAGGCGCCGATCTGCGCTACGACCTGGAGCTGGACCTGGAGCAGGCGGTGTTCGGTTACGACACCAGCATCGAGTTCACCACGCTGGGCGAGTGCGAGCCTTGCAAAGGCAGCGGCGCGGCGCCGGGTTCCAAAACCACGGCCTGTGAGACCTGCAACGGGCAGGGCCAGGTGCGCATGCAGCAAGGGTTCTTCGCGGTGCAGCAGACCTGTCCGCGCTGCAAGGGCCGGGGCCAGGTCATCAGTCAGCCTTGCGATTCCTGCCTCGGTCAGGGGCGGGTACGGCGCAAGAAAACCCTGTCGGTCAAAGTGCCGGAGGGCGTGGACAACGGCGATCGTATTCGGCTGACCGGCGAAGGGGAGGCGGGGCGCAACGGCGGACCTTCCGGAGACCTGTATGTCGAGATCCGAGTGCGTGAGCACGCCATTTTCGAGCGTGACGGCGCCCATCTGTCCTGCGAGGTGCCGCTGAGTTTCGTCACAGCCGCGCTCGGTGGCACCATCGAAGTGCCGACCCTGGGCGGCAACGTGGATTTGAAAGTGCCCGCGGAGACCCAGTCCGGGCGTGTTTTCCGCCTGCGCGAGAAAGGCGTCAAGCCGGTGCGCGGCGGGTCGACTGGTGACCTGTACTGTCGGGTCGTGGTCGAGACTCCCGTGAATCTGACGGAGGAGCAGCGCGGTCTGTTGCGGCAGTTCGCCAGCACCATGCAGGACAGCACGCACAATCACAGTCCGCGTGAACGTACCTGGCTGGACGGTGTGAAAGCCTTCTTCGGCACCATGCGCAGCTGACCACGAGAACCACGCCATGACCGCGACCGCCGCTCCGAACTCCTTGAAAATTGCCATCCTTGGTGTCAGCGGCCGGATGGGGCGTGCCTTGTTGTCAGCCATCGACGAGACGCCGGGCGCCGTGTTGAGTGGCGCCGGTGCTTCGCCTGGCAGCCGCTGGCTCGGCCAGGATGCCGGAGCGCCTTCCGGGACCGCCCTGCGCAATGTGCCGATCGTCGGGCTGGCCTCGGAAGCGCTGCACGGCGCCGATGTAGCGATAGATTTCGCCTTGCCCGAGGCCACCGCGGTCAATGTGGCGGCTTGCGTGGCGGCACGCTGTCCGGTGGTCATCGGGACGACCGGTCATGATGCGGCTGCACGCGCCGCCATCGAGGCGGCGGCACGCGAGATTGCCATCGTGGTGGCACCGAACATGAGCCTTGGCGTGAACCTGCTGCTGAAGCTGACGGAACTGGCGGCCCGCGCGCTGGACGATGGCTACGACATCGAGGTGTTCGAAGCCCATCACCGCAACAAGAAAGATGCCCCCTCGGGTACCGCGCTGGCCTTGGGTCGCGCCGCGGCGACAGGCAGGCAGGTGTCGCTCGACGAGGTTGCAGATGTTGCGCGGCATGGCGTGACCGGGGTACGGCGTCGCGGGGCCATCGGCTTTTCGGTGTTCCGGGGTGGCGACGTGGTCGGGGATCACACCGTCACCTTTGCCGGCATTGGCGAGCGCATCGAGCTGAGCCACCGCGCCAGCGATCGAATGGCGTTTTCGCGCGGCGCCTTGGCGGCGGCGCGCTGGATCGGGGGGCGCTCGCCCGGGCTGTACTCGATGCAGGACGTGCTCGGGCTGGCCTAGCCGCAAGTTTTTACTTTTCTCAAGAACCACTCTCGCGTACACTGCCGTCTTCAGCACGCGGCGATTTTTTTGTGCAGCGGGACTGGCAAATGCCTCTCCCGCTGTTCGTGCGCGCGTGCCTGAAACGACTGACGCGGGAGCTGATGTGACCCAAAGCGATAGGACTGTAGCTGTGCTCGCCCTCGAGGACGGCACGGTTTTTTCGGGCCGCTCGATCGGTGCAAAGGGCAATACGACGGGCGAGGTGGTATTCAACACCGCCATGACGGGCTATCAGGAAATCCTGACCGATCCGTCCTACAGCCGGCAGTTGGTGACGCTCACCTATCCCCATATCGGCAACACTGGCACCAATCCCGACGACCTCGAAGCTGCGAACATTCACGCCGCAGGCCTGATCATCCGCGATCTGCCGGCCGTGCATTCCAGTTGGCGCGCCTCCGAGTCGCTGGAGACTTTCCTGCAGCGTGGCAAGGTCGTCGCCATCGCCGACATCGATACACGCAAACTGACGCGCATCCTGCGTGAGAAAGGCGCGCTCGCCGGCTGCATCATGACCGGAGAGAAGGTGGATGCGCAGGCCGCGGTACATGCGGCGCGCAAGTTTCCCGGCCTGAAGGGCATGGACCTGGCCAAGGTGGTCAGCACCAAGAGCGTGTACCAATGGAACGAAGGCACCAACTGGGCCCTGGAGCAGGGACCGAAGCCGCGTCCCGGTCAACGCCTGCACGTGGTCGCCTACGATTTCGGCATCAAGCGCAACATCCTGCGCTGCCTCGCCGATCATGGTTGCCGTGTCACCGTGGTGCCGGCGCAGACGCCCGCCGACAAGGTGCTGGCCATGAACCCGGACGGCATCTTTCTGTCGAACGGCCCCGGCGATCCCGAGCCGTGCACCTATGCCATCGAGGCGATCCGCGCCTTCCTGGAGACCGACATCCCGGTGTTCGGCATCTGCCTGGGCCATCAGCTGCTCGGCCTGGCGAGCGGCGCCAGGACCGTCAAGATGAAGTTCGGACATCACGGCGCCAATCATCCGGTGCAGGAGCTGGCCAGCGGCCGGGTGCTGATTTCGAGCCAGAACCATGGCTTCGCGGTGGACGAGAGCACGCTCGGGCCGAATCTGCGGCCCACCCACAAGTCGCTGTTCGACGGTTCGCTGCAAGGCATAGAGCGCACCGATCGCCCGGCTTTCAGTTTCCAGGGACATCCGGAGGCAAGCCCCGGTCCGCACGAAGTGCGCACGCTGTTCGGCCGCTTCGTGAATATGATCAATGAACGTTTGAACGCGCAGCTGGCCAAGGGATCGGCACGGCGCGTGGCCGAACGCTAGTGTTTCGACAGCAAATTCTCTTGACGCGCGAATCCCGATGCCAAAACGCACCGACATCCAAAGCATCCTGATCATTGGCGCCGGCCCGATCGTCATCGGCCAGGCGTGCGAGTTCGACTATTCCGGCGCCCAGGCCTGCAAGGCGCTGAAAGAGGAGGGGTACCGGGTCATCCTGGTGAACTCCAATCCAGCCACCATCATGACCGACCCGGAGACCGCCGATGTCATCTACATCGAGCCGGTGAGCTGGCGCGCGGTGGCGCAGATCATCGAGAAGGAAAAGCCCGATGCGCTGTTGCCCACCATGGGAGGCCAGACGGCGCTGAACTGTGCGCTCGACCTGGTACGCGAAGGGGTGCTGGAAAAGCATGGCGTCGAACTGATCGCCGCCTCGCGCGAAGCCATCGACATGGCCGAGGACCGCGAACGGTTCCGTAACGCCATGCGCGAGATCGGCCTGGAATCGCCTAGCTCGCGCATTGCGCACAGCATGGAGGAGGCCCTGGCGGCGCAAGCCGAGATCGGCTTCCCGACCGTGATCCGGCCGTCTTTCACCATGGGCGGTTCGGGCGGCGGCATCGCTTACAACCGCGAAGAGTTCGAGCAGATCGTGGAACGTGGCCTGGATGCGTCGCCCACCAGCGAGGTGCTGCTGGAGGAGTCGGTGCTGGGCTGGAAAGAGTTCGAGATGGAAGTGGTGCGCGACAGCGCCGACAACTGCATCATCATTTGCTCGATCGAGAATTTCGATCCCATGGGGGTGCACACCGGTGACTCGATCACCGTGGCGCCCGCGCAGACGCTGACCGACAAGGAATACCAGCTGATGCGCAATGCCTCGATCGCGGTGCTGCGCAAGATCGGCGTGGAGTGCGGAGGCTCGAACGTGCAGTTCGCGCTCAACCCCGCGGACGGGCGGTTGCTGGTTATCGAGATGAATCCACGCGTGTCGCGCTCCTCGGCGCTGGCGTCCAAGGCCACCGGCTTTCCGATCGCCAAGGTGGCGGCCAAGCTGGCGGTGGGCTACACGCTCGATGAACTGCGCAACGAGATCACGGGCGGTGCGACGCCGGCTTCGTTCGAGCCCAGCATCGATTACGTGGTCACCAAGATCCCGCGCTTCACCTTCGAGAAATTCCCGGGCGCCAACGATCGCCTGACCACCCAGATGAAATCGGTGGGCGAGGCGATGGCCATCGGCCGCACCTTCCAGGAGTCGCTGCAAAAGGCGCTGCGCAGCCTGGAAACCGGCGCCGACGGACTCGATCCCATCGTCAAGCTGCCACTGTCCGACGAGGAGCGTCAGCGGGTGCATGAAGAACTGCGCATGCCCGGCCCGAATCGCATCCGCTACCTGGCCGACGCGCTGCGCGCCGGCATGTCGTTCGAGGAAGTCCAGCAACTGTCGCGCATCGATCCATGGTTCCTGGCGCAGATCGAGGACCTGATCCGCGAGGAACAGGCGGTGCAGGCCCAGGGCCTGGAAGGCTTCGATCGCGACCGGGTGCGCGTGCTCAAGCGCAAGGGCTTTTCCGATCGCCGGCTGGCCACGCTGCTGGGGCTGGACGAGGCCAGTGTGCGTCGCCGCCGCCTGACCATGGGCATCCGGCCGATATTCAAGCGCGTCGATACCTGTGCGGCCGAGTTCGCCACTTCGACGGCCTATCTGTACTCCAGCTATGACGAGGAGTGCGAGGCCGAACCCTCCGAGCGCAAGAAAATCATGATCCTGGGCGGTGGGCCGAACCGGATCGGGCAGGGCATCGAGTTCGATTACTGCTGCGTGCACGCCGCGTTGGCGCTGCGCGAGGCGGGTTACGAGACCATCATGGTCAACTGCAACCCCGAGACCGTGTCCACCGACTATGACACCTCGGACCGGTTGTACTTCGAGCCGCTGACGTTCGAGGACGTCATGGAAATCATCGACAAGGAAAAGCCGGTGGGCGTGATCGTGCAGTACGGCGGCCAGACTCCGCTCAAGCTGTGCCGCGCGCTGGAGGCTGCCGGCGCTCCGATCATCGGCACCACTCCCGATGCCATCGACGTGGCCGAGGACCGTGAGCGCTTCCAGCAACTGGTGCATGCGCTGAACCTCAAGCAGCCGCCGAACTGCACGGCGCGCACCGAGGACCAGGCAATCGCCATGTCGCGCGACATCGGCTTTCCGCTGGTGG